>Ga0209281_1000112_pt1 | contig 213847 bp, 186 predicted proteins | sample MedtruBG_FD_187514 | JGI IMG/M metagenome (GOLD analysis project Ga0209281, IMG submission 187514) | Root nodule microbial communities of legume samples collected from California, USA - Medicago truncatula BG (SPAdes) (version 2) | ecosystem: Host-associated > Plants > Roots > Nodule | place... | reverse complement strand
TTTTAACATAGTCGGCGTGGCCCGGGCAGTCTACGTGTGCGTAGTGGCGAGTCGGGGTGTCATATTCAACGTGGGAAGTGTTGATGGTGATACCACGAGCTTTTTCTTCTGGTGCGTTATCGATCTGATCGAATGCACGAGCAGAACCACCGTAGGTTTTAGCCAGAACGGTAGTGATTGCAGCAGTCAGGGTAGTTTTACCATGGTCAACGTGGCCGATAGTACCAACGTTGACGTGTGGTTTTGTACGTTCAAATTTTTCTTTAGACACGGCTATATTCCTTACTATAGTGCCCCCTCACCGAGGGGACACGGGATTTTGGTTTTTAAACCTGAGGCTTATTTGCCACGGGCTTCGATTACGGCCTGAGCAACGTTGTTCGGCGCATCATCATACTTCAGGAATTCCATGGAGTAAGATGCACGACCTTTAGTCAGAGAACGCAGCTGAGTTGCGTACCCGAACATTTCTGACAACGGAACTTCAGCATGAATCTGAACGCCAGTAGCGTTAGATTCCTGACCTTTCAGCTGACCACGACGACGGCTAAGGTCACCGATAACGTCACCGGTGTTCTCTTCCGGAGTCTCTACTTCAACCTTCATGATAGGCTCAAGCAGAACTGGTTTCGCTTTCTTAAAGCCATCTTTGAAGGCGATAGAAGCGGCCAGTTTAAACGCCAGTTCAGAGGAGTCAACGTCATGGTAAGAACCGAAGTGCAGACGCACGCCGAGATCTACTACCGGGTAACCTGCCAGAGGGCCAGACTTCAGCTGCTCCTGGATACCTTTATCAACGGCAGGGATGTATTCGCCAGGAATTACACCACCTTTGATGTCGTTGATGAACTCGTAACCTTTCGGATTTGAGCCCGGCTCCAGTGGGTACATGTCGATAACAACATGACCGTACTGACCACGACCACCAGACTGCTTAGCGTGTTTACCTTCAACATCGGTAACTTTCGCACGAATCGCTTCGCGGTAAGCAACCTGAGGTTTACCCACGTTAGCTTCAACGTTGAATTCACGCTTCATACGGTCAACGATGATGTCGAGGTGCAGTTCACCCATACCAGCGATGATAGTCTGGTTAGATTCTTCATCAGTCCATACGCGGAATGATGGGTCTTCTTTAGCCAGACGGCCCAGAGCCAGACCCATTTTTTCCTGGTCAGCTTTGGTTTTTGGTTCAACGGCGATAGAGATTACTGGCTCAGGGAACTCCATACGCTCCAGAATGATCGGGTGATCTGGGTTACACAGAGTGTCACCAGTAGTCACGTCTTTCAGACCGATAGCCGCAGCGATGTCGCCTGCGCGAACTTCTTTGATCTCTTCACGTTTGTTCGCGTGCATCTGTACGATACGACCGAAACGTTCACGTGCAGCTTTCACGGAGTTCAGGATGGTGTCACCGGAGTTAACCACGCCAGAGTACACGCGGAAGAACGTCAGGTTACCCACGAACGGGTCGGTAGCGATTTTGAACGCCAGTGCAGCAAACGGCTCGTCATCACTTGCGTGACGTTCAGCCGGAGTGTCTTTACCGTCGTCCAGGATACCGTTGATCGCAGGAACATCTACTGGAGATGGCAGGTAATCAATTACCGCATCCAGCATTGCCTGAACACCTTTGTTCTTGAACGCAGAACCACAGGTTACCAGGATGATTTCGTTGTTCAGAACGCGCTGACGCAGAGCTTTCTTGATCTCTTCTTCAGTCAGTTCTTCACCACCCAGGTATTTCTCCATCAGCTCTTCTGAAGCTTCAGCAGCGGACTCGATCAGGTTCTGGTGCCATTCGTCGGCCAGGTCCTGCATGTCTGCTGGAATATCTTCATAAACGAAGGTGACGCCTGCATCTTCTTCGTTCCAGTTGATGGCTTTCATTTTCACCAGGTCAACAACACCGGTGAAACCTTCTTCAGCACCAATTGCCAGCTGAAGCGGAACGGGAGTCGCGCCCAGACGGGTTTTGATCTGACCAACAACTTTCAGGAAGTTAGCACCCATACGGTCCATTTTGTTAACGAACGCGATGCGTGGAACTTTGTATTTATTAGCCTGACGCCATACGGTTTCAGACTGTGGCTGAACACCACCAACTGCGCAGTAAACCATTACTGCACCATCAAGAACACGCATGGAACGTTCAACTTCGATAGTGAAGTCAACGTGCCCCGGGGTGTCGATGATGTTTACGCGATGCGGTTCATACTGCTTAGCCATACCTGACCAGAATGCAGTAGTCGCTGCGGAGGTGATGGTAATACCACGCTCCTGCTCCTGTTCCATCCAGTCCATGGTAGCTGCGCCGTCATGAACTTCACCGATTTTATGGTTTACACCGGTGTAGAACAGAATACGTTCGGTAGTAGTGGTTTTACCGGCGTCGATGTGCGCACTGATACCGATGTTACGGTAGCGTGCGATGGGTGTTGTACGAGCCATTTGATTCCTCGTTTATATCTTTAGGCGTTCAGTTAAGTTACCCAGAGCGGGCGGCTTCTCTGAAGCGCCCGCCTGGTGACTAATACTCCGAAGGGATTACCAACGGTAGTGTGCGAACGCCTTGTTGGCTTCAGCCATACGGTGAACGTCTTCACGTTTCTTAACTGCAGTACCTTTGTTGTCTGCAGCATCAGAAAGTTCGTTCGCCAGACGCAGAGCCATGGATTTATCACCGCGTTTACGAGCAGCTTCAACGATCCAACGCATTGCCAGAGCATTACGACGAACCGGACGAACTTCAACTGGAACCTGATAAGTAGAACCACCAACGCGGCGGGACTTAACTTCTACAGTTGGGCGAACGTTGTCGAGAGCGACTTCGAAAGCTTCCAGTTCATTTTTACCAGAACGCTGAGCCAGGGTCTCAAGCGCGCTGTATACGATTGCTTCTGCAGTAGATTTTTTACCATCTACCATCAGGATATTTACAAATTTTGCCAGCAGTTCTGATCCGAATTTCGGATCTGGAAGGATTTTACGCTGACCAATGACGCGACGACGTGGCATGGGAATACTCCGTTGTTAATTCAGGATTGTCCAAAACTCAAAGAGTTTAGTTTGACATTAAGATAAATCAGTTTGGCCTTACTTAACGGAGAACCATTAAGCCTTAGGACGCTTCACGCCATACTTGGAGCGAGCTTGCTTACGGTCTTTAACGCCGGAGCAGTCGAGCGCACCACGAACGGTGTGATAACGAACACCCGGAAGGTCTTTTACACGACCGCCACGGATCAGGATCACGGAGTGTTCCTGCAGGTTGTGACCTTCACCACCGATGTAGGAAGTCACTTCAAAACCGTTGGTCAAACGCACACGGCATACTTTACGCAGTGCGGAGTTTGGTTTCTTAGGAGTGGTGGTATATACACGGGTACATACACCACGTTTCTGCGGGCAGGCTTCCAGCGCAGGCACGTTGCTTTTTGCAACTTTGCGAGCGCGTGGTTTGCGTACCAGCTGGTTAACTGTTGCCATTAAATAGCTCCTGGTTTTAGCTTTTGCTTCGTAAACACGTAATAAATCGCCTCATACAATATGAGGACGCGAAATTTTAGGGCCACGCCGAAAAGGTGTCAAGAAATATACAGCGATCTCACCTCACCAACTCATTTGAGTTGTGTTTTTTACCGAGAGATTGACGAAATCAGTATAGCTAACCACGTCGATCTTGGCTGAAATTTGAGCAGCAAGGCCGCGTGCATCAATGTCTTCCTTTAGCGCAGAGACAGTAATGGGGGCATTATTGAGCATTTCAACAAAGCGGCTGCCTTCAATTGCGGCCAGCACGCCGTCCTGAATCAGCAGCAGGTCGTCGCCGTCGGCCAGCATTCTCAGCAACCCGTCGATATCGCACTGCCACGGAGAGTGGCTCAAGGTATGGAGCATGACGGCCTCAGAAAGTCAGAACAGTATGATATTGAGAGAGTTGTTCGCGTAACACCTCGGGCGCGACGACGGTCACGTCCAGCACCATGGCGGCGTTTTCATCCAGCCCGCGCTCTTTTAGCGATGCCGCACAGACCCAGAAAGTCTCGATGTCGTACAGGGGCAGAACTTTGAAGGTCGCAATATAGTCCCGCGCCAAAATCTGCTGAGGCTGTTGCCCGGCCAAAAGCTGGAGCACGCCATCACCGATAAAGAAGACACCGATATCTTCCGTCAGTGCCGATGTCGCCAAAAGCGCATCAAGCCCTTCCCTGCCGGCTGCACTGCCGTGCGGGGCAGAAGTAAATACAAAGGCAACGCGGTTCATCAGAATTGTACCATCCGATCGCAGGTCAACGCTGCTTGAGCCAGCGCGCCTAAGCCACTGAGGGAAAAGCCGGGCTGGAGATTCGCCCCGGCAAGGCCAAGACGCTCGGCTTCTGCTTCATCCGTCACACCGCGACGCAACGCCGCCGCGACACAAATGTGCAGCTCGACGCCCTGTAACTCATTAAGTTTCTGCCAGCCACGCACCAGATCAAACTCATCCGACGCAGGCGAGGTCAACTGGTTAGCGTTGTAGACCCCTTCCCGGTAGAAAAAGACACTGCTCAGCTGATGCCCGGCAGCCAACAACGCCTCGGCAAACTGAAAAGCGCTACTGGCCTGCTGAGTACCGTAAGCCGGGCCTGTCACCATGATGGCAAAACGCATTACTTCTCTTGTCCCAGGAAATCACCGCTTTTGAACTGGCGGATGTAAAGATAAACCGTGTGCTTGGAAATGTTCAGGCGATCTGCCACCTGGTTAATCGCATCTTTAATATCGAAAATGCCTTTTTCATAGAGGTTCAGCACGATCTGACGGTTCTTAGCGTTGTTCGATACGTTGCGATCGGCATTGACCTCTTCGATGGTGAACTCCAGCGTCTGGGTGACGAGGTCTTCAACGGAAGACGCAAAGTTCACCGACGAGTTCACTTCCGGCGTTTCAGGCGGAATAAAGGTGCTCATGATTTGAGAGAACGGCACATCAAGGTTCATGTTGATACACAGCAGTCCGATTACGCGGTGCTCGCGGTTACGGATGGCGATCGTTTCTGACTTCATCAGAACGCCGCTTTTGGCACGAGTGAAATAACATTTGGAGACGCTGCTGTCCGCGCCGGTCATGTCGTGCAGCATACGCAGTGCAAGGTCGGTAATTGGCGATCCAATTTTGCGGCCAGTGTGCTCACCATTAGCAATGCGGATGGCGGAACATTTCAGATCTTGCAGGGAGTGCAATACGATTTCGCAGTGGGAGCCAATGAGCATCGCTAACCCGTCCACCACCGCTTCGTAAGATTTGAGAATATCGAAGTCGGTCTGGTCGAAAGGACGTTGATCCAGCAAATCGAGTTCACTGGTTTCGTTGGTTAAAAGCGACCTGGACATGAAAAAAACACTCCTTTTCAGGAGCCTGTCATTAGGTTGTCAGGGCAGGCTCATATTTACACGGACAACTAAATTAATACAGCGTAGGTAACGCTTTCCAGTGTTAATTATATCTGCCCCACAATAAAAAAACCGCCGCCTTAAAGGCGGCGGTTTTCAGCGTTTTACTTCTTCGCTGCGTCTGCAGCTTTATCATCTGCAGCAGCATCTGGTTTGGCATCTGCCTTCGGTGCTGGTTTGATGTCCAGCAGCTCAACATTGAAGACCAGAGTGGAGTTAGCCGGAATACCCGGAACGCCCGTTTTGCCGTAAGCCAGATCCGGTGGGATTACCAGCTGAATTTTGCCGCCTTTCTTGATGTTTTTCAGGCCTTCGGTCCAGCCTGGGATAACACCGTCAAGACGGAAGGAGAGCGGTTCACCACGGGTATAAGAGTTATCGAACTCTTTACCGTCGATCAGGGTACCTTTGTAGTTCACAACTACGGTATCGCTGTCTTTAGGTGCATCGCCAGTACCGGCTTTCTCTACTTTGTACAGCAGACCGGTAGAAGAGGTTTTCACACCCTTCTCTTTAGCAAAAGTATCGCGGTAGGCTTTGCCTTTCGCTTCGTTGTCTTTTGCGTCTTGTTCCATCTTGCCCTGAGCAGCACCTTTCACGCGAGCTTCAAAAGCCTGCAGGGTCTGTTCGATTTCCTGGTCAGACAGTTTGCTCTTGTTTGCAAACGCATCCTGAACCCCGGCGATCAGCTGGTCTTTATCCAGTTTGATGCCCAGTTTCTCTTGCTCTTTGAGAGAGTTTTCCATGTAACGGCCCAGAGATGCGCCCAGCGCATAGGCTGATTTCTGGTCGTCATTTTTGAACGCAGCTTTACTGTCTGCGCTTGCAGCAGGCTTCGCAGCGGTATCAGCAGCGAAAGAGAGCGGCGCATTCAGTGCGACGGCCATCGTGGTCGCCAGCAGCGTTACTTTAAACAGTGATTTCATCCATTTCTCCAGGACCGGGGCCTCTCACCCCAGCGTTAAACGTATATGAGAAGCGTACTATAGAACGTTGAAGAAGAAATCTACAGACAGACTCTCCCTAAACTCGCTTCTTTTCAGACTATTTTTGTTTAAATAAGTTTCTTGCATTAAGGCAGGATGCTTTACAGAGGAGTAAACTCGGGTAAAATTCGCCGCCGCCAACGCCCCTGGCGTGCGAAATCACAGAGAGGTCAATCATGCAAAATACGACATTGGAAGCGCGGCTGGCCGAGCTGGAAAGCCGCCTGGCTTTTCAGGAAGTGACCATCGATGAGCTGAACCAGACGGTGACGGCTCACGAACTGGAAATGGCCAAACTGCGCGATCTTCTGCGCCTGCTTACGGAAAAAGTGAAAGCGACACAGTCGTCACACATCGCCTCACAGGCAGAAGAGACGCCCCCACCTCACTATTGAGGCATAAAAAAAGCGGGAATATTTCCCGCTTTTTTGTGCCTGCGACACTGCTAAATTACCCGGTCATACGCGTTGCAGAAAGGTGACTGGTTAGAACATCCCGAGAGCATAGAACACTCTACAACCGGGACTGGAAAACGCAGTCAACGCCTCTGCGGCTCGAAAGACGCCGGTGATTTAGTGGCAGCCGCAACCGCCGTTACCACCACAACCGCCTTTGCCGTGCTCATGACCGTGGTCATGATCGTGGCCGTGACCACCGCAGCAACCGTCATGGTCGTGATCGTGGTCGTGACCATTTGCACCGTGAACGTGGCCATGAGCCAGCTCTTCAGCAGTCGCTTCACGAATCGCGATAACTTCAACGTTGAATTTCAGGTTCTGGCCAGCCAGCATGTGGTTACCGTCAACCACAACGTGCTCGTCTTCAACTTCTGTGATTTCAACAGGTACTGGACCCTGGTCAGTTTCAGCCAGGAAACGCATGCCAACCTGCAGCTCGTCCACGCCCATGAACACGTCTTTAGGAACGCGCTGAACCAGATTATCGTCGTACTGACCGTAAGCGTCATTCGCGCCTACAGCAACATCAAATTTGTCGCCAACAACATGACCTTCCAGCGCGTTTTCCAGGCCGGAAATCAGGGAACCGTGACCATGCAGGTAGTCCAGCGGCGCACTCACCGGAGACTCATCAACCAACACACCGTCTTCTGTACGTACCTGATAGGCCAGGCTGACCACCAGGTCTTTTGCTACTTTCATGATATCTCCTGAGCGTGGGAAAATTGCTGGCGCAGATTGTAGCGGAAATCTGCACCCGTGTACCCTTTAGCTTAAAAAATCTGAGGGCATATCGCTAGTCTGGATGAAAAATGCCGATCACTTGCTCTTCTTTGCGAACATGCTCGCGAACCTCTTTGTCCGCCTCGCGCATCTGGTGCCCGCACTTAACACACTCAACAATATCGATATTATTCTCGCGCCACATGGCCAGGGTATCTTGCGCCTGGCAGGACGGGCATTTTGCGCCTGCAATAAAACGTTTACGAACTGCCATACTTTTTCCCCTATTCAAATTCATCCCAGCCATCCAACTGACGCCGTTCCTTCTGCATCTCACGCTGGAAGATCTCTTCCAGCTCACGGCGAGCTTCCCGCACGCGGGAGATTTGCGCCGTATCGCTATGGACGGGCATTAACTCGCGCAGCATACGCATATCAAGCCTGCGGAAATGCAGCTGGGCGCGCAGCGCCTGGTGCGGATGCATCCCCAGCGAAACCAGCGTCTTACGGCCTAGCTCAAGGGCGCTGGAAAACGTCTCACGCGAGAAGTTTTTCACCCCCGCCTGTAACAGCTCATGGGCTTCCACACGCCCTCTGGCACGCGCCAGAATATGTAGATGCGGGAAATGCTGCTGACACAGCTCCACCAGCTTCATCGTATCTTCCGGTTCATTACAGGTGATGACGATCGACTCTGCGGCCTCGGCACCTGCTGAACGCAGCAGTTCAAGCTGCGTCGCATCGCCGTAATAGACTTTATAACCGTATTTGCGCATCAGATTTACTGCGCTGATATCACGCTCCAGCACCGTAATACGCATCTCATTGGCCATCAGCAAGCGGCCAATGACCTGCCCAAAACGGCCAAACCCCACCACAATTACCTGTGGTTTATCGTCTTCCACCCACGGTGTTTCCGCTTCGTCTTCCGGCGGATTAAAGCGGCGCGACAGGGATTTATCAATCAGCTTCATCAGCAGCGGCGTGGTCATCATCGACAGGGTGACCGTCACCAGCAGCAGCGCCATCTGATCATCCTGAAATAAACGCTGGGACGATGCTGTGGAGAAGAGCACAAATGCGAACTCTCCCCCCTGACTCAGCACGCCCGCGAACTGCATGCGCTCAGAACTTCGGAGTCCGTAAATCCGCGCCAGTGCGTAAAGCACGCCGGTTTTCACCGCCACCAGCACCGCGACGCTGATCACCACCCACAGCAGATGGGTGTAGAGCACGCCAAGGTTGAGCGCCATCCCGACAGAGATAAAGAACAGCCCTAACAGCAGCCCCTTAAAGGGATCGATGGCAATCTCCAGCTCGTGACGATATTCGCTCTCCGCGAGCAGGACACCCGCGATAAACGTCCCCAGCGCCATCGACAGCCCCAGCGCATCCATAAACAGCGCGGAACCCAGCACCAGCAGCAGCGTCGCCGCGGTAAACACTTCCCGCACGCCGGACGCCGCAATAAAGCGAAACACCGGACGCAGCAGGTAACGCCCGCCAATCAGCATGCCCGCAAACGCCAGCACCTTCATGCCAACCTTCATCCAGTCGAAATGATCGTCGCCAGACCCTGCGAGCAGCGGCACCAGCGCTAACGCGGGGATCACCGCTAAATCCTGAAACAGCAAAACGGAAAAACCGAGCTGTCCCGACTCGTTGCGATTCATCCCCTTATCGCGCATCAGCTGCAGCGCCATCGCCGTCGAAGACATCGCCAGACCAATCCCGCCGATCACCGCCGCCTGCCACTTGAACTCGGTCAACATCAGCAATCCAGCGAGGATCACCGCGCTGAATAGCACCTGCGCGGCACCCACGCCAAAAATCGAGCGCCGCAGGTGCCAGAGCTTCGCCGGATTCAGCTCCAGCCCAATGATAAACATCAGGAAGACCACACCCAGCTCGGAGAAGTGGAGGATTTCATCCACGTCGCTAATAAACCCAAGCCCCCACGGGCCAATCGCGATACCTGCCAGCAGATAGCCCAGCACCGCGCCGATACCCAGCCGGGAGGCCAGCGGCACGGCCACAACCGCCGCGAAGAGGAACAACACACCTGCCAGTAACAGATCAGAACCTTCCATCAGCGGCCTCCTGTCAGAATCGGTGAGGCCAGCCAGTCGCCATAGGCTTTGGCATGATTCGCCAGCTCTTTTGAGGGCTGGCGGCGCGCCCAATAGACCACAATCGGGCTCATCCACTGCATACGGCACATGGCCGCCGTCAACTCAAAAGGGCGCAGAATATCGCTCATGGGATAGCGGTTTAGCCCGTCGTGACGGTAGGCGCTCTCGGGTTCACCGGTCGTGATGACACTCCGCCAGTACTTTCCCGCCAGCTGGTTTCCCCCTGGTCCACTGGAAAAGCCGCGGGTCAATACCCGGTCCAGCCACTCTTTCAGCAACGCCGGACAGCTGTAGGTATAAAGCGGATGCTGGAACACAATCACGTCATGCTGACGCAACAGTTCCTGTTCGTGTGGGATATCAATAAAAAAATCAGGATAGTGCGCGTACAGGTCGTGCACCGTCACATTGCTGAGTTGTCGAGCCGGTTTGAGCAAAACCCGGTTAGCGACCGAGTCCTGTGATTCCGGATGGGCATACAGCAGCAGCACTTTTGCTGTCTGGGACATCATTCCCCTCCCGGGTCGTCATCATTGCCATTTTGGGCTAACATGGCACTCCCGCGTCAGGCGCGGTACAACATTTAACTCCATTATAATGACAACTTAACATAGTCGGAACACACGGCGCTCTATGATTGTTTTCTCCTCGTTACAAATTCGTCGCGGCGTACGCGTCCTGCTGGACAACGCTACAGCCACCATTAACCCTGGGCAAAAAGTCGGTCTGGTGGGCAAAAACGGCTGCGGCAAATCCACTCTGCTGTCGCTTCTGAAAAACGAGATGAGCGCCGATGCAGGGAGCTTCACCTATCCGGGAAACTGGCAGTTGGCCTGGGTTAACCAAGAAACCCCTGCCCTGAGCGTTCCGGCGCTCGACTATGTGATTGATGGCGACCGCGAATACCGCAAGCTGGAAGCCGAGCTGAACGCTGCCAACGAGCGCAACGACGGCCACGCCATCGCTACCGTTCACGGCAAGCTCGACGCCATCGACGCCTGGACCATCCGCTCGCGCGCCTCCAGCCTGCTGCACGGTCTGGGCTTCAGCAACGAGCAGTTAGAGCGCCCGGTGAGCGATTTCTCCGGTGGCTGGCGTATGCGCCTGAACCTCGCGCAAGCGCTGGTCTGCCGCTCGGATCTGCTGCTCCTCGATGAACCGACCAACCACCTCGATCTCGACGCGGTGATCTGGCTGGAAAAATGGCTGAAAAGCTATCAGGGCACGCTGATCCTAATCTCCCACGACCGCGACTTCCTCGATCCGGTCGTCGATAAAATCATTCATATCGAACAGGAATCGATGTTCGAATATACGGGCAACTACAGCTCGTTCGAGCGCCAGCGCGCTACGCGCCTGTCACAGCAGCAGGCGATGTACGAAAGCCAGCAGCAGCGCGTTGCCCATCTGCAAAGCTTTGTTGATCGCTTTAAGGCCAAAGCCTCCAAAGCCAAACAGGCCCAGAGCCGCATCAAGATGCTCGAGCGCATGGAGATGATTGCCCCTGCGCACGTGGATAACCCGTTCCACTTTAGCTTCCGCGCCCCGGAAAGCCTGCCTAACCCATTGCTGAAGATGGAGAAGGTCAGCGCCGGCTACGGCGAGCGCATTATTCTCGACTCCATCAAGCTCAACCTGGTGCCCGGTTCGCGCATCGGTCTGCTCGGGCGTAATGGCGCGGGTAAGTCCACACTGATTAAACTGCTGGCGGGCGAACTGAACCCGGTCAGCGGCGATATCGGGCTGGCGAAGGGCATCAAACTGGGCTACTTCGCCCAGCACCAGCTGGAATTTTTACGCGCAGACGAATCGCCGATTCAGCACATGGCGCGTCTGGCACCTCAGGAAATGGAGCAAAAGCTGCGCGATTACCTCGGCGGTTTCGGCTTCCAGGGCGATAAAGTCAGCGAGAACACCGAGCGCTTCTCCGGCGGGGAAAAAGCCCGTCTGGTGCTGGCGCTGATCGTCTGGCAGCGTCCGAACCTGCTGCTGCTCGATGAACCGACTAACCACCTGGATCTCGATATGCGTCAAGCGTTGACCGAAGCGCTGATCGAATTCGAAGGCGCCCTTGTCGTGGTTTCGCACGACAGGCACCTGATCCGCTCCACCACCGATGACCTCTATCTGGTGCACGATGGCAAAGTCGAACCGTTCGACGGCGATCTGGAAGATTATCAGCAGTGGCTAACGGACGTGCAGAAGCAGGAAAACCAGCCTGCCGATGACGCGAAAGATAACGCCAACAGCGCTCAGGCGCGTAAAGACCAGAAACGTCGCGAGGCAGAACTGCGCACGCAAACCCAGCCGTTGCGTAAAGAGATCGCGCGTCTGGAAAAAGAGATGGAAAAACTGCACGCGCAGCTGGCCACGGTGGAAGAGAAGCTCGGCGACAGCGGCCTGTACGATCAGGCGCGCAAAGCCGAGCTGACCGAGTGCCTGCAGGTACAGGCCAAAACCAAATCTGGCCTGGAAGAGTGCGAAATGGCGTGGCTCGACGCGCAGGAACAGCTGGAAGAGATGCTGCAAACCGATTAAGGGATCAGGAAGGTTATGACTATCGACATCACGAGCGACATCACATTTCGCAAACTGAGTATTTTCATGACCTTCATGGAAAAGGGCAATATCGCCCGCACCGCCGAGGCTCTGGGCCTGAGCGGTGTCAGCGTGCACCGCGCCTTGCATACCCTTGAAGAGAACGTTCGCTGTCCGCTGTTCACCCACAAAGGACGCAATCTGATTGCGTTGCCTTCCGCCTGGACACTGCTGGAGTATTGCCAGGAGGTGATGCAGGTAATGGAGCGCGGGCTGGAAGAGTCACGCAAAATCGCCGGGATAGGACAGGGGCGCCTGCGCGTCGGCACGCTCTACTCCCTGACGATGGAAACCGTCCCACGGCTGATTATGGGGATGAAACTGCGCCGTCCGGACCTGGAGATGGACCTGACGATGGGCTCTAACGACACCCTGCTCCATCTGCTCGATGAAGGCGCGCTGGACGCAATCCTGATCTCCATCTCCGAAAGCGATATCGACCGAAATACCCTCGAAGTGCTGCCCCTGTTCCACGACGACATTTTCCTCGCCGCGCCCGCGTCGGCCAAACTGAACAGTAACGGCCTGGCCGATCTGCGCGATTACAAAGACCAGAAGTTCGTCTCGCTCGCGGAAGGGTTTGCCACCTACGCCGGTTTTCAGGACGCGTTCCAGATCGCCGGTTTTGAGCCGGAAATCGTCACCCGTGTGAATGATATCTTCTCGATGTTAAGTCTGGTGCAGGCGGGTGTGGGCTTTACGCTGATGCCCGGCAGGATGAAAAAGGTCTACGAGAACTCCGTGCAGTTGCTGAAGCTGGCGCAGCCGTACCAGATGCAACAGCTGATCGCGATTGTCTTTGCCCGCAACCGCGAGCAGGATCCGAGCCTGCGGGCACTGGCTGCAGAGGGGCGAATGTACGCCCGCAGTTTGCAGGACGGTAGCTGATGCTTTACCGGATGTAACTCCGCGTTCCCGACCCAGGTTTTTGCAGGAACAAAAAGCCCGGTGCCAACAGGCAAAAACTACCCGCGAAGACGTTTTGCCAGATGCACCGCCACATCCACACCGCTACGCTCGAGCGAAACCGCTTCGCCTTCCCACGCCGCCTGTCGCGTCAGGCACGTCAGCACACCGCCGGGAGGCATCTCTATCGCCAGTCGCGCCTCACGCTCGTTGGCGGAAATCACCGCCTCCTGCCAGCGCACCGTACGCGCCATGTTCATGGCTAAATCGTCGGCAATTTTCTCCGGCGCCCATAATACGCGTCCGGTACTGCCACTGAGCCAGGCACATCGCGGGCGAGAAAGGGTCACATGGCTGAACGCCTCCGCCAGTTTCTGCGCTGGTGCCGCCAGCAGTTCACAATGCGAAGGCACACTCACCGCCAGCCGATGAGCTTTATTCGCGCCCTTCTCCAGCGCGCGTTTTGCCACTTCGGCCATTCCCTCATCGGTGCCGGCAATCACAATCTGCGTTTCGGCGTTGAGGTTAGCGATGTACGTGCCGGTGCCCACGAGGAGCGCCTCCACCTGTGGCAGCGTCAGCCCCATGATGGCCGTCAAACCGTAGCCGTGGGGATACGCCTGCTCCATCAAATCACCGCGCAGGGCCACCAGCCGAAGCGCGTCGGTAAACGTCAGTGCACCGGCGATCACGGCAGCAGGATAAGCACCAATCGACAGACCGCTGACAATATCTGGCGTCACGCCACGTCGTTCCAGTTCTCGCGCCCAGGAAACGCCAGCGATCAGAAGGGACAGTTGCACCGCGCGGGTGTGTTTCAGCGCGTCGGGGGAATCCAGCCGATCCGCTTCTTCGCCCAGAACTTCGCGCGCTACCGCTCTCTCTGTACCCGGCAGGTCCTGCAGCATGCCTGCACGCTGCGTCCCCTGTCCCGGGAAGGTAAACAGAATTTTCATGACTCCTCCCTGCCCCACGGGTCGGCCACCAGGCGCGGCCCACGATGCGTTTTTAGCAGCGCTCTCCCCTCGCGCAGCCACTCGTTCAGTGCGAAACCGCCCGCAGAGGTTTCCACCTGCGTATCCACGCGGCACAACGCACTGCCGAGTTGCGCTGTCCAGTGCTGGAACGTTTCCTGAGGCAGCGGCACGGGCGCCCGGATCAGCAGATCCAGATCGCTCTCGGCATGGATCACCGGAACGCCGGTTGCCAGCGCATAGCCGGTACTGCCGGTTATCCCCCACGTCCAGGGCCACGCCTGCTGCGCAACCTGAAACGCCACCTGCACGGGCGGCTGGGTGATAAACGGCGAGCGCAGCAAATCGGTCGCGACGCTTAAATCTTCCGGAGATACCACGCGGGTGACGCGCTCGGGGTTAACCCAACCGGCGGCGCGTTGTTCGCGCTTCAAACCGCGCACGCCGACGGGGATCCGTCCGGTACCATCAACATCACGCCGCACCACCACAGGCAGACCGGTATGCCACACGCCATCCACCCAGGATTCGGTGATACCTTCCAGCGCGTCGCGCGCGTTAAGCCAGATAAGATCGTGCGGGCGTAATGTTGTGATCATAATTACATTCCTGAAGTCAGCGAGATAAACAGCGGCAGAGACAGGATACACAGGACCGAGCTTAACAGCAGCACCGCTTCTGCATCAGGAGACTGCACGCCAAAACGGTTGCCGAAGACCACGCCAAAGAAACCTGCGGAGAGCGCAATCATCAGAATTGCCGTGATCGCCACAGATCCATGCAGACCGAAAATCAGCACCAGACCCCAGGCAATGGCAGGCTGAATCAGCAGTTTGGCGATAGTGGAGGTGATCACCATGGTGTTGATTTGCAGTTTACGCGCAGAGAGGATCACCCCGGTCAGGAACAGCGCTGCCGCCGTAGCCGCCAGACCCAGCGGTTTAATCGCCGCCAGAACCAGTTCCGGCATTTTGATACCAATAGCCGACAGGATCACCCCGAGCAGCGGGCCCATCACGATCGGTTTTTTGATAGAGCGCCACATCAGCACCGGCAGCATCGCCAGAGTCGAACCGCTGTTGCCGCCTTCTGCGCGCGCTTTTTCACGCTCCAGAATCAGCAGGCAGAACGGCGTCATCAGGACAGAACCACAGGCGATGGAGACCGCCACGGAGAGCGAGGTGGACGAACCTTCCCCGAGCACACTGCCGAGAATGGGCAGACCGAGCGCCGCATAGTTAGGCAGGGCCACCGTCAGGGTCAGTACGGCCGCATCCTGCGGGGATTTTTTAAAGACCTTGGTGGCCAGGAAATAGATCGCCGCATAAGTGATCCACATCGCCAGCGTCAGCACCAGAATCAGCGGCGACTGGGCGAGGATGCCCGTCCACGGGGTTTGTACTGTGGCACTAAACAGCGCCGCAGGCAGCGCAAAATCCATCACAAAGATATTCAGCAGGGAGACATTTTTGTTGTCGACCATTTTGGCCTTACCGGCCCAGAATCCCAGCAGCATGATGACAAAAATCGGAGCAAGAGCATGAACAATTACGTAAGTCATAAATCACCTGTAATTTAAAAAAAGAGATAGCACTGGCGCGATGATTATTATTTTCAGGATGCAGGTTTCCGCGCAGGCGCAGCGAGTGCGCCTACGTGGCCCTGCATCTGGCAGGACTTTTTTTAATTACCAGCTTGCTCGCATACGTTCGCGTACCAGAGCAGAGCTGCGGCGGTTGTCAGCACCCAGACGGCTTTTCAGCGTGGTGTCCTGACGTGCGTCGTTGATGGCCTGTTGCAGAGTGGTTTTCACCTGCGCCAGATCGCTGTCGGAAGGGGCGTCCGGATTGCTGATGTCCAGCAGATCGGCGAGCAGTCCCAGCGTGGCGTAGTTACTGATGTCGTACGCCATTGGCGGGATGGTGGCCGCCAGTTTTTCCAGCGCGTCGACGGTGCGCAGGGTGATACGTGCGGCAGACTCTTTGCCCATCGCATGAATCAACACGCCCTTGTCGTTAAAGGCAATCAGGCGGTTTGCCTGGTAGCCGTGTGCCAGGAAAGCACCCGACATCGCTTTGCCGACGATGAGGCCGATGACCGGATGACCGGCCAGACGCGCATTGGCATACGCCGCAGCTGCACCGGCCAGCGCCTGATGGATGCCGAACGCCTCTTCGCGACGGCCATACGCCTGGCTGGGCACGTCGATCACCGCCACGATAGGACGTTTAACGGCGTTATCGGCATCAGCGGCAATGGTTTCGCTCACCACTTTAGCCAGCGTCCAGCCCTCCAGCAGCCCCACTTCACCCTGCGCGGCGCGCGGGAAATGGTTGTTCGCATCCGGGACCACGGCAACGAAACGTACGGTTTCACCGTTCAGTTCACCGTCAGCGGCCTGCACGGACGGGCATAGCCCTGACAAACGTTGGGCATGTGGGGCGAGCGTTTGCAGCCAGAGTTCGCCGCGGCTGATTGTAGTAGTCATCATTTCACCTCCCGGGCAAAAAGCGCATGAATCTGTTCGGTATCCGCCTGTTTGCGGGTGTCGAAATGGCTCAGACGATCCAGGTAATCATCATAGTTATCGGTGCGATGCGCAGCCGGAACCCCTTTGGCAATGGCCTCGTTCATCGCCTGTTTCACCGCGTTCACGCCGTCACCCACCAGCGCATCCACCAGACCACTTTCATAGCGGATTTCGCCTCCGGTCATGCTCCAGATAAACGGACGGTCGCGAGAGTCGTACTCATCAATCCCGGCTTCCTGCTCGATAACCTGCGGGCCGTTAAGACCGAGACGTGCTTCGCGGGTGACAATCAGATAGCTGCACAGGGCCGCCGCAATCGACATCCCACCGAAGCAACCGACGGTCCCGGCGACAATCCCGATGACCGGCGTATAGCGACGTAAATCGACAATCGCCGCGTGAATATCAGCAATCGCCGCCAGACCGAGGTTCGCTTCCTGCAGACGCACGCCGCCGGTTTCGAGGCAAAGCACCGCCTGGGTCGGGATACCGTTGCGGTTATCTTCTGCCGCCAGTTCCAGTGCGGCGGCCATTTTGGCCCCTGAGACTTCGCCCATACTGCCGCCCTGGAACGCACCTTCGATCGCCACGACGACAGCAGGCTGACCGTTAATGGTCCCTTTCGCGACCACCATCCCGTCGTCGGCCTGCGGCACGATACCCTGTGCGCCGAGCCACGGAGAGGTAATGCCTTCAAACGGGTCCAGCAGTTCACGGTAGCTGCCATCGTCCAGCAGCGCGTGCGCACGCTGGCGCGCTTTTAATTCGATAAAACTCAGATCGTCACGCATGGCTCACCTCTTCAAAGACCTGTTCAATACGAATGCGCGCCACGCCAGGGGTGGCACCAAAGTCATGAATGGTGAGGCGACCGGCAGGCAGGCTGCTCACGGTGTGCAGACGGTTGAATAGCGCCTCCCAGCGACCACGGCTGTTGTCGACGGAAGTGGTGATATCGATGGTTAAGGTCTGGCTCTGGTCGGCGGTGAATAACACCTCCATATCACCAGAACCGACAACCCCTGCCAGCGCCCTGCCGCTTACTTCGCGGCTGGCTGGCACAGTCAATGTGATTTTTTCCATAACATCCTCTTAATGCTTTGAATAAGGCGTCTCGACGCGGTCGAGGAACAGCGTGGCGGCAAGCAGATCGGCGGCACCACCCGGAGAGGCGTTGAGCGCCAGCATCCGGCGGTCAAGTTCCGCCAAAGCTCGCTGGCCTTCCGGCTGCGCGGTTCCGCCCGCATTCAGCACGGCGCGAGCGCCATCCTGCATCGTCTCCAGCCCTTCCATCCCGGCGCGGGAGAGCACGCAGGTGTCGGTCAGCGAGGTCATGATAGCCATCAGCGCATCAAGCCTGGCGTGCGATTCGCTGCTGCCGTTCAGGCGGCTGAGACGAAGCTGCGGCAGTGCCCGCTGTAAAACGTGTGGGAACGCCTGCTGCGCCTCTTCGCGTGCACCCGGCACCCGGTAGCGGTGCGTGGCGCGAAGCCCTTTGCTGAACACTTTCGGGGCGGCGTCATCGGGCAGCGTGGCCAGTTCGGCTGCAGTCCGTGCGATAGTCTGCGGACGCGCGTCGCCGCCCAGCATCGCTACCGCGCTTACCAGCAGCCCGAGCGCCCAGATTGCGCCACGGTGGGTGTTCACTCCCTGGGTGGCCGCCATCATGTTCTGCTCGCCCTCACGGCCGAGCCTGCCGATGGTTTGTCTGAGCGCAATGTCGGCCGGACGCTGCCAGCTTTGCTGTGCCAGTGCCTGAAACGTGGGGGTCAGGCTGTGCGCGGAACGCTCCATTAACGCGAGCGAGAGATCCAGGTGCGCGCCATTCCCCCGACTGTCCACCAGACCGGGTTTCGGGCTTAATCGTACTTCGTCAATCAGACACTGCGTGGCGGTTCGCGCCAGCCATTCGGCACCGCCTTCAACCTGAATCTGTGGCAGAAGTTTCATTACCAGCTCCGGAATTTCGCAGGTGGGTTGTAAAGACCGCCGGACCATTCCACCAGGTCAGAGACACTCCCGGCTGCCAGCAGAGATCGGGTCGCATCGGTACGACGAATACCCATATCTTCCGGATAGACCACTTTGCCGCTCTGGCGCAGCGCGGCGACGCGTTTGGCGTCCACGCCCAGGCCGATGTCGGTGATCCCGGCCACTGCCGCAACCATTGCACGGCGCTCTTCGAGATTTTCAGCGCGATAGAGGTATGCAATCCCCTCTTCGGTGAGCACGTGCGTCACGTCATCGCCGTAAATCATGACTGGCGCCAGCGGCATCCCCGAGGTTTTCGCCACTTCAATGGCATCGAGTTTTTCCACGAAGGTTGGTTTAACGCCCGCCTGGAAAGTTTCCACCATCTGCACCACCAGCTTTTTACCGCGCTGCATCGGGTCTGGTTCGGTGATCATGTTGAGCCATGCTGGCGTGGCATGACGGCGACCGTGGGGATCGTGGCCCATGTTTGGCGCACCGCCGAAGCCCGACAGGCGACCGCGGGTCACAGTCGAGGAGTTGGCATAGCCGTCAACCTGGAGGGTCGAACCGATAAACATATCCACCGCGTACTGGCCTGCCAGCTGGCAGAATGCGCGATTGGAACGCATAGAGCCGTCGGCACCGGTAAAGAACACGTCAGGACGGGCACGGATGTACTCTTCCATCCCCAGCTCACCGCCGAAGCAGTGGACGCTCTCGACCCAGCCGCTTTCAATCGCCGGAATCAGCGTTGGGTGCGGGTTCAGGGTCCAGTGCTTACAGATTTTACCCTTCAGACCGAGCTGTTCGCCGTAGGTCGGCAGCAGCAGCTCAATTGCTGCGGTGTTAAAGCCAATACCGTGGTTCAGAGACTGCACCTGGTGTTCCGCGTAGATGCCCTTAATCGCCATCATCGCCATCAGGATGTGTTCTTGTTTGATGAGACGCGGGTCGCGGGTAAAGAGCGGTTCGATGAAGAACGGCTTGTCGGCAACGACCACGTAATCAATCCACGAGCCAGGAATATCGACGCGCGGCAGATCGCACTCGTCGTCCACCAGCTCGTTCACCTGAGCGATGACGATCCCGTCGTGGAACGCGGCGGCTTCCACCAGCGCAGGCGTGTCTTCGGTGCTTGCGCCGGTATACAGGTTGCCTTTACGGTCCGCTTTAAAACCGGCAATCAGCGCCACGTTCGGCGAAAGATCAACGTACAGGCGGGAGTAGAGTTCGATGTAGGTATGAATGGCGCCGATTTCGAGCTGGCCGTCCTCCAGCAGCTGCGAAATACGCAGGCTTTGGGTTCCGGAGAAGGAGAAATCGAGTTTGCGGGCGATGCCCTTTTCGAAGATATCGAGATGCTCGCTGCGACCGACGCTTGGCATGATCATATGCAGGTCATGCACGATTTGCGGATTGACCTCGGCCAGTGAACGGGACAGAAAATCAGCCTGCTTTTGGTTGTTGCCTTCCAGTACGACTTTATCGCCCGGAGCAATCAGTTTTTCCAGCATGGCGACAAGATCGTCGGTTGGCAGAACCTTGCCTTGCACCGGGACAGAAGCCAGGCGGCGCGCTTTTTCAGTGCGACGCGTGTTCCAGACCCGGGCGGGTGTTTGCCCAGATAACATTATTAACCTCCTGATTCAGCACATCATTCTGATTTGCTTAACGCTGAACAAAGTGTGCGCTCTGGTGAGAAAGGCATCAATTAAGCGTAGTGTGGAATCATTAGCCTGAGAGTAATAATCGAGGTAAAGATTTGTGATCGAGATCAGTTCGCATCGCGCGAAAAAATGCCAGAGGTGGCAGAAATGGCTGAATCGGAGGTAAACGCTCTTCGTTTTTATAAACAGGGTACAATTCGGAAGGTATAGTAAATGACTGACAAGAATTAACATTGCATCGTTATGACTCAAATTATTCCATCAGATTTCGACATCGCAAGCGATGAGAGCGCAGCATTCGTCCCCATGCGGGGTGTGGCGAACCCACATCTGCAGACCATGCTGCCGCGGATTTTGCGCCGAAAACTGCAATTTACGCCGCACTGGCAGCGCCTCGATCTGCCGGACGGAGATTTCGTGGATTTAGCCTGGAGCGAAGATCCCGAACAGGCCAGGCACAAACCGCGTCTGGTGGTGTTTCATGGCCTGGAAGGGAGCCTGCACAGCCCCTACGCCCACGGGCTAATCCACGCGGCAAAATCACGCGGCTGGCTCGGCGTCGTGATGCATTTTCGCGGCTGCAGCGGCGAGCCGAATCGCCGTGAGCGAATTTATCACTCCGGCGAAACCGAAGACGGCACCTGGTTTTTACACTGGTTAAGCACTACCTTCGGCACCGTGCCAACGGCCGCCGTAGGCTACTCCCTGGGCGGTAATATGCTCGCTTGCCTGCTGGCAAAAGAGAGCAATAACGTTCCGCTGGATGCGGCGGTGATTGTCTCCGCACCGTTCATGCTTGAGCAGTGCAGCTACCATATGGAAAAGGGTTTTTCGCGGGTCTATCAGCGCTATCTGCTCAACCTGCTGAAAGCTAACGCCGCGCGTAAGCTAAAGGCCTATCCGGACACCCTGCCCATCAGCCTGCAACAGCTGAAGCGGATGCGTCGTCTTCGCGAGTTTGATGATCTGATCACATCGAAGATCCACGGTTTTGCCGACGCGATCGACTACTATCGTCAGTGTAGCGCGATGCCGTTGCTGAATCAGATCACCAAACCGACGCTGATCATCCATGCGAAAGATGATCCCTTTATGGATCATCACTCCATTCCGGCCCCGGAACATCTGCCTGCAAACGTGCAGTATCAGCTGACCGAACACGGCGGCCACGTCGGCTTTATCACCGGGACGTTACTTCGCCCGAAAATGTGGCTGGAATCGCGCATCCCTGACTGGTTAACCCCATTTCTGGAGAGAGTAAAATGATGATTCCCTGGCAGGATCTGGCTCCCGAAACGCTGGATAGCCTGATTGAAAGCTTTGTATTACGCGAAGGCACCGATTATGGTGAACATGAGCGTTCGCTTGAACAAAAGGTCGCCGATGTAAAACGGCAGCTACAGAGTGGCGAGGTGTTGCTGGTGTGGTCTGAACTGCACGAAACCGTCAACATCATGCCGCGCAATCAGTTTCGCGGTTGATTGTTCCATCTTTCCAGTCAGGGAGTTGCTATGTCCGCCAGACATCCGGTTATTGCCGTTACGGGTTCGAGTGGTGCGGGAACCACCACCACCAGCCTCGCTTTTCGCAAGATTTTCGCGCAGCTCAATCTGCGCGCTGCCGAGGTTGAGGGCGATAGCTTTCATCGCTTCACCCGTCCTGAAATGGACATGGCTATCCGCAAGGCCCGGGATTTAGGTAAACACATCAGCTATTTCGGGCCAGACGCCAACGACTTTGGCCTGCTGGAACAAACTTTCCAGGACTACGGCCACACGGGAAAAGGTCAGTCGCGTAAATATCTGCACACCTACGATGAAGCGGTGCCATGGAATCAGGTTCCTGGCACATTCACGCCGTGGCAACCCCTGCCGGAGCCGACGGACGTGTTGTTTTATGAAGGATTGCACGGCGGCGTGGTGACTCCACAGCACGACGTGGCGCGCCACGTGGATCTGCTGGTCGGCGTGGTGCCGATTGTCAACCTAGAGTGGATTCAGAAGCTGACCCGTGACATGAGCGAGCGCGGCCATTCGCGTGAAGCAGTGATGGATTCGGTCGTGCGCTCGATGGAAGATTACATCAACTTCCTGACGCCGCAGTTCTCGCGCACCCACATCAACTTCCAGCGCGTCCCGACGGTGGACACCTCTAACCCGTTTGCGGCGAAAACAATTCCGTCGCTGGACGAGAGTTTTGTGGTGATTCACTTCCGCAATCTGGAAGACATTGATTACCCCTGGCTGCTGGCGATGCTGCAGGGTTCATTCATTTCCCATATCAATACATTAGTGGTCCCGGGCGGGAAGATGGGGCTGGCGATGGAATTGATCATGATGCCGCTGGTGCAACGGCTGATGGAAGGCAAGAAGATCGCCTGATTTCAGTCGCCGGAGGGCACTTCGCTATCCGGCTGAATCATGCGGTGACAGGCCCGGCAAGCGTAGCGCTACCGGGCGTAGTGTTAAGCGTCGATCACTTCGTACGAATGCGTAATGTTCACCGCTTTTTCCAGCATCAGTGCCACAGAGCAGTACTTCTCCGCAGACAGATCCACCGCACGGGAAACCGCCGCATCCTTCAACTCTTTACCGGTAACGATAAAATGCAAGTTGATGTGCGTAAAGAGACGTGGCGCCTCTTCGCGACGCTCTGACGTTAGCTTCACTTCGCAGTCCGTCACGTCATGACGGCCTTTCTGCAGAATCGAAACCACGTCAATCGCGCTGCATCCGCCCGCCGCCATCAGCACCACTTCCATCGGGCTTGGCGCTTTATCTCCGGAGTTGCCGTCCATCAAAATCTGGTGTCCTGAAGCGGATTCGCCAAGGAACGTTAAACCTTCAACCCATTTCACACGCGCTTGCATTTTCATTAACTCCAAAGTTGCATTTTTCCGAACAGATTACGCGTGCGTTACAATTCTCGCAACGGAAGGCGACCTGCATCATGCTGAAGCGAGACACCAGGAGACACGCGGCTAAAGCTATGCTAAAACAGTCTCGATGCTACAGTAATACATTGACGTTACACATGTATGCAGAGGACATCAAACTTTACTGGCTGCGACAGATTTAGACAGCCGACTTCCCAGGTATGGGTAAGAATTCGATTGCAACCCCAGAGTCCGGATGCATCTTATGACTCTGGTGACAGCTTATAACAGAGGATAACAGCGCATGGTGCTTGGCAAACCGCAAACAGACCCGACTCTCGAATGGTTCTTGTCTCATTGCCACATTCATAAGTACCCATCGAAGAGCACGCTGATTCACCAGGGTGAAAAAGCGGAAACGTTGTATTACATCGTCAAAGGCTCGGTGGCAGTGCTGATCAAAGATGAAGAAGGGAAAGAGATGATCCTTTCTTATCTGAACCAGGGCGATTTCATCGGTGAACTGGGCCTGTTTGAAGAAGGCCAGGAACGTAGCGCCTGGGTGCGTGCGAAAACCGCGTGTGAAGTTGCAGAGATCTCCTATAAGAAATTCCGCCAGCTGATCCAGGTAAACCCGGACATCCTGATGCGTCTTTCTTCGCAGATGGCTCGCCGCCTGCAGGTCACTTCCGAGAAAGTGGGTAACCTCGCCTTCCTGGACGTAACAGGCCGCATCGCGCAGACCCTGCTGAACCTGGCGAAACAACCTGACGCCATGACCCACCCGGACGGTATGCAAATTAAAATTACCCGTCAGGAGATTGGTCAGATCGTCGGCTGTTCTCGTGAAACCGTTGGCCGTATCCTGAAAATGCTGGAAGATCAAAACCTGATCTCCGCTCACGGTAAAACTATCGTGGTCTACGGAACGCGTTAATTCCGGAACGAACGGCGTGCCATCGCAAGGTGTCACGCCGTTTTTGTCTCTGACGAACATGTGGCGCAGGCTGATTTATCACCCCGAAGTTAACTACGCACTACGTCAAACCCTGGTGTTATGTCTTCCCGTGGCTGTCGGTTTAATCCTGGGCCATCTGCAACATGGGCTGTTGTTCTCTCTCGTTCCTGCCTGCTGCAACATTGCCGGTCTCGATACACCGCATAAACGCTTTTTCAAACGCCTGATTATCGGCGGCTGCCTGTTCGCCGGATGTAGCCTGGCCGTGCAGCTGCTGCTGGCCCGTGATATCCCGCTGCCGTTAATCCTGACCGTGCTGGCGATGACGCTGGGCGTCACGGCGGAGATCAGTTCGCTGCACGCTCGCCTGCTGCCCGCCTCACTGATTGCCGCGATTTTCACACTGAGCCTCGCCGGAAATATGCCCGTCTGGGAGCCGCTGCTGATCTATACGTTCGGTACCCTGTGGTATGGGCTGTTTAATTGGTTCTGGTTCTGGATGTGGCGGGAGCAGCCCCTGCGCGAATCCCTGAGCCTGCTCTACGTCCAGCTCGCGGACTATTGCGAAGCCAAATACACCCTGCTGACGCAACACACAGACCCGGAAAAATCATTGCCCCCGCTGCTTACGCGCCAGCAAAAAGTGGTCGACTTAATCAGCCAGTGCTATCAGCAGCTGCACATGCTGGCGGCCAATAAAAACCATGAATACAAGCGACTGCTGCGCGTCTTCCAGGTGGGGCTTGATCTGCAGGAGCATATTTCGGTCAGTCTGCATCATCCGCAGGAGGTGCAAAAACTGGTGGAGCGCAGCCACGCCGAAGCGGTGATCCGCTGGAATGCCCAGACGGTCGCGGCGCGCCTGCGGGTGCTGGCTGACGATATTCTTTACCACCGTTATCCCACGCGTTTTACGATGGATAAACAGCTGGGCGCGCTGGAGAAAATAGCCCGTCAGCACCCGGATAATCCGGTTGGGCAGTTCTGCGCCTGGCACTTTAGCCGCATCGCACGCGTGTTGCGCACTCAGCGCCCGCTCTACCCGCGCGACCTGATGGCCGATAAACAAAAGCGTCTGCCGCTGCTGCCGGCACTGAAAAGCTATTTATCACTGAAATCCTCCGCCCTGCGCAATGCCGCACGCATCAGCGTGATGCTGAGCATCGCCAGCCTGATGGGCGTCGCGCTGCACTTACCCAAGCCCTACTGGATTTTAATGACCGTGCTGTTTGTCACCCAGAATGGCTATGGTGCGACGCGCGTGCGAATACTGCACCGTGCGCTCGGGACGTTTGCCGGGCTGGTGATTGCCGGTATCACCCTGCACTTCCGTGTTCCTGACGGCTATACCCTGCTGGGAATGCTGGTCATTACCCTGGTCGGCTATCTGATCATCCGCAAAAACTACGGCTGGGCAATGGTCGGGTTTACGGTGACGGCGGTATATACCCTGCAACTGCTGACCCTGAACGGCGAGCAGTTTATCGTGGCGCGGCTGGTGGATACGTTGATTGGCTGTCTGATCGCCTTTGGCGGCATGGTCTGGCTGTGGCCACAGTGGCAGAGCGGGCTGCTGCGCCAGAACGCCCACGACGCCCTTGAAGCGGACCAGCAGGCCATTCGTCTGATCCTGAGCGACGATCCCAAACCTTCGCCGCTGGCGTACGAGCGCATGAAGGTCAACCAGGCGCACAACGCGCTGTATAACTCCCTCAACCAGGCGATGCAGGAGCCGGGCTTTAATTCAGACTATCTGGCGGATATGAAACTGTGGGTGACGCACAGCCAGTTCATCGTCGAACACATTAACGCGATGACGACCCTGGCGCGCGAGCACACGATGCTGACGCCGGATCTGGCGCAGCGCTATTTGCAGTCGTGTGAAATTGCATTGCAGCGTTGTCAGCAGCGTCTGGAGTACGACGCGCCGGGAGAGTCGGGAGATTCCAATATTCTGGAAGCGCCAGAGACGCTCACCCACGGGCCAATGAGCACTCTGGAGCAGCATTTACAGCGCGTAATAGGACACCTGAACACCATGCACACCATTTCGTCGGTGGCGTGGCGTCAGCGTCCGCATCACGGGGTTTGGCTGACGAGGATTATGCGCCGTAAGGCATCGTGAGGTTTGCGGCTCCGTAGGTCGGAACAAAACGAAGCCGCGACTCCACTAGCCCTGAACGATCTTCTTCACCGCACTGGCAAAGCGGTTCATGCCGTCATCGATATCCTGCCCTTCAATCACCAGCGACGGCGCAAAGCGCATCACATCCGGCCCGGCATTCAACACCATCACCCCTTCGTGGGCAGCGGCGTGGAGGAAATCGCGCGCGCGACCTTTGTACTGTGGCTTCAGTTCCGCACCGACCAACAGTCCCATGCCGCGAATATCGCTGAACACGTCGTACTGCGCGTCGATCTGCTGGAGATGCTGCACAAACTGCTCACGCTTCGCGTTTACGCCGTTCAGCACTTTCGGGGTGTTGATAATATCGAACGCCGCTCCGGCGATCGCGCACGCCAGCGGGTTGCCGCCATAAGTGGAGCCGTGAGAGCCAACGTGGAAGGCTGAGGCGATCTCTTGCGTCGTCAGGACGGCGCTCACCGGGAAACCGCCGCCGAGCGCTTTGGCGCTGGTCAGGATATCCGGCGTTACGCCGTAGTGCATATAGGCAAACAGATCGCCGGTACGCCCCATACCGCTCTGCACTTCATCAAAGACCAGCAGCGCCTGATGCTCATCGCACAGCTCGCGCAGTCCTTTCAGAAATTCCGGCGTCGCGGCCATCACGCCGCCCTCGCCCTGGATCGGCTCAACCACCACCGCGCAGGTGTGATCGTCCATCACCGCTTTGACCGCATGCAGATCGTTAAACGGCACGTGGATAATATCAGCAGGTTTTGGACCAAAACCGTCGGAATATTTCGGCTGCCCGCCCACGGAAACGGTGAACAGCGAACGGCCATGGAAGGCGTTATGGAATGCAATAATCTTGCTTTTGTATGGGCTGTGACGCGTGGATGCGTAATAGCGCGCCAGCTTAAAGGCGGTTTCATTGGCTTCGGTGCCGGAGTTCATGAACAGCACACGCTCGGCAAAGGTAGCATCAATGATCTTACGGCCCAGGCGCAGCGCCGGTTCGTTAGTGAACACGTTGCTGGTGTGCCACAGGGTTTCCCCCTGTGTTTTCAGCGCCTCAACCAGCGCCGGATGGCAGTGCCCCAGCGCCGTCACCGCAATGCCGCCCGCGAAATCAACGTACTCTTTGCCCTGTTGATCCCATACCCGACTGCCTTTCCCTTTCACCGGGATAAACTCCGCCGGTGCATAAACCGGCAGAATCACTTCATCGAATGTTGCGCGCGTAATTGCAGGTTGTTCAGTTGCCATGTCATGCCCGTCCGTTTTATGTCACATTAATTGTGAAAATATAATCACAAAATATGCATAAAAAATCACAACAAGGCAATAGAAATTCAGCGATTGAGGAAATTGGCGAGAAGCTGGTGGCCCTGTTCGCTCAGAATGCTCTCCGGGTGGAACTGCACCCCTTCGAGGTCCCACTCGCGATGGCGAATGCCCATGATCTGCCGGGTGTCGCTCCAGGCGGTGACGTCAAAACACGCGGGAAGCGTGGGCGGGTCGATCACCAGCGAGTGGTAGCGCGTAACCGTCAGCGGGTTATTCAGCCCCTGAAACACCCCCACGCCGGTGTGGGTGACCGGTGAGGTTTTGCCGTGCATCACGCGTTCGGCACGAACAATGGTCGCACCAAACACCTGCGCGATAGCCTGATGACCGAGACAAACCCCCAGAATCGGCAGTTTGCCGGAATAGTGGCGGATGACCTCCAGCGAAATACCCGATTCGTCAGGCGTACACGGCCCCGGTGAAATCACGATTTTCTGCGGGGCCAGTGCGTCGATATCAGCCAGCGTGATGTCATCGTTGCGCCGGACAATGACCTCTGCACCCAGTTCACAAAAGTACTGGTAAAGGTTCCAGGTAAAGGAATCGTAGTTATCAATCAGCAGGATCATGGCGGCTCCGGGACAAAAATAGCCGCCCTATTCTACTCAGTTTCCCGCGCTTCGCTCACAACTTTGGCAAAGATGGCGTTGAGCGCGGTCAGATCGCCCATCGCCCCGCTCTGGTTGGCCGCCGACCACGCATCCGGATCGATCCCCTGCCAGCTCAGCTGATAGCCCGCGTGGATCGCCAGCTGCTCGAAGAAGACGCGCTGCGCGATGCCGTTGCCAATGCGAAACGGGTGCAGCACGTTAATCTCGCAGTAGTAGTGGCTGAGTCTGGCAATAAACGCCTCGCGCTCAAGACCGGTGAGATAGTGCTCCTCCTCCAGGTCCTGCATCAGGGCGTTGCCCTCTTTTTCGATGTAGGCAAAATGGCAGAAACGGGTATCGCCCTGATAAATATCGACCTCACGAATCGCTCCCGCCCAGCTAAAGATATCCTGATAAAGGTGGCGATGGATGGCGCACAGATGCGGCAGCCCGCGAGCCGGCGGGCCAAGAGGCAGCGTGGCCGCGCGCAGGGCGGTGAGTTCGTAGGAGGCCTGTGCCAGGCGCTCCGCCTGACGAATACTGAGCGCATTACGCATCACATTCAGGCCGGGATAGAGGTACGGATCGCGGTCGTCACCAATTTTATCGCTCATAGTGCCTCCTGAGTTCCTGAATACGAACCTCGGCGTCCTGCGCACTGAGCGTGACTAACGGGCTATCGACGCCTTCGAGACGGCGGCTGGCCTGGAAATTGGTATTTCGCTGTTGCTCCCAGAGACGGGATTTTTGCTTATCGGTGAGTTTTTTCACTTAACGCCTCCCTGAATGTGTCCGTTTGCCACAAGTATAAGCAGCAAACTGCGCTTTCGCAGGGAGGGGAAAGCAATGCGGGCGAGAATGCCCGCAGAGGAGAATCTTACGGCAGCACTTTTGCGGAGAGGATAACTACCGGTTTTGTCGGCACATTCTGGTATGGACCGACGTCGTGGGTCTGCACCTGAGAGATCTTGTCCGCCACGTCCATGCCTTTCACAACTTTACCGAAGACCGCATAACCAAAATCACGCTGACCGTGATCGAGGAAGGCGTTATCAGCAACGTTGAGGAAGAACTGGCTGGTCGCGCTGTCTTTGTCGGCAGTACGTGCCATGGAGATGGTGCCACGGGTGTTACGCAGGCCGTTATCGGCTTCGTTTTTGATCGGCGCGTTAGGCTGTTTCTGCTGCATCTGCTCGTTAAAACCGCCGCCCTGGAGCATGAAGCCCGGGATCACACGGTGAAATGTGGTGTTGTTATAGAAACCGCTATTGACGTAATCAAGGAAGTTTTTCACAGAAACAGGAGCTTTCTGGCTATTCAGTTCCAGCTCAATATTCCCGGCGGACGTTGTCAGCAAAACATGGGGGTCGCCTTTCGCTGCGAGAACAGCAGGAGAGACAGCAGAAAGAGCAAACACAGCTGCGACAGCCGCCAGAGTTGATTTGAGCATGAGAATTCCTTAAAAAAGCGCGGTAAATAAGGCAAGTTGCTTGATTCTAAAGAGCAGTATGGATGGAGGCCAGCCTTTTACCTAATTTTACGAATTTGAAACAGTTGTAACGGCGCAAACAGTTGAATCCAGCGGGTAAAAAGGTGACTTACGTCATGATAAATACTGTAACGATGATCATAATTTTCAGAAAAGATTTAAATAGATCACTTTAATGACTAAAATCTGCCCGCACTTCGCGCGTCAACGCGCTTTACGTACATATACAAGGCAGACATGACTAACAGCAACCGCATCAAGCTCACATGGATCAGCTTCTTCTCGTACGCCCTCACCGGCGCACTGGTGATCGTCACCGGGATGGTAATGGGCAATATTGCCGATTATTTCCAGCTACCTGTTTCCAGCATGAGTAACACCTTCACCTTCCTGAACGCCGGGATCCTGATTTCGATCTTTTTAAACGCCTGGCTGATGGAAATCGTGCCGCTGAAAACGCAGCTGCGCTTCGGCTTTGTGCTGATGGTCGCCGCCGTGGCGGGCCTGATGGTCAGCCACAGTATCGCCCTGTTCTCGGCGTCGATGTTCGTTCTCGGGCTGGTCAGCGGGATTACTATGTCCATCGGGACCTTCCTGATCACCCACATGTACGAAGGCCGCCAGCGCGGCGCGCGTCTGCTGTTCACCGACTCGTTCTTCAGCATGGCGGGGATGATCTTCCCAATGGTGGCCGCCGTTCTTCTGGCGCGTAGCATCGAGTGGTACTGGGTTTATGCCTGCATCGGGCTGGTGTACGTCGCTATCTTTATTCTGACCTTCGGCTGCGATTTCCCGGTACTGGGCAAAAAAGCGGTGCAAACGTCTGAGCCGGTGGTGAAAGAGAAATGGGGAATCGGCGTGCTGTTCCTCTCCATTGCCGCGCTGTGCTACATCCTCGGCCAATTGGGCTTTATCTCCTGGGTGCCGGAATATGCCAAAGGGCTGGGCATGAGTCTGAACGACGCCGGTAAACTGGTGAGTGATTTCTGGATGTCGTACATGTTTGGCATGTGGGCGTTTAGCTTCATCCTGCGCTTCTTCGATCTGCAGCGCATCCTGACCGTACTGGCGGGCCTGGCAACCGTGCTGATGTATCTGTTCATCAACGGTTCGCCGGAGCATATGCCGTGGTTCATTCTGACCCTCGGTTTCTTCTCCAGCGCGATTTACACCTCGATCATTACGCTCGGCTCCCTGCAAACCAAAGTGGCATCGCCGAAGCTGGTGAACTTTGTGCTGACCTGCGGCACCATCGGCACCATGCTGACTTTCGTGGTGACCGGTCCAATCGTGGCGCACAGTGGCCCGCTGGCAGCCCTGCACACGGCTAACGGCCTGTACGCCGTGGTGTTCGTGATGTGTCTGATTCTGGGCTTTGTCACCCGCCACCGTCAGCACAACACGGCAGCGGCTTCTCACTAATGCCTACGCCCCTTTGCCATCGGCAAAGGGGCTGTTTCGGGTAAAACTCACTTCCTCTCCCCCGCTATCGGTTTGTATCCACGTTTGCGCCAGCTGTGTGGTGGCGATCACCCGTCCCTGACGAATCGACCAGCGCACCGGCACCTGGCAACGCACCGCTTCAAAACCGCTCTCAGCAGGCAGAATAATCAGGTTCGCCGGATGACCCGTTTCGATGCCGTAATCCGTCAGGCCAAACGTTCTGGCGCTGTTGTGCGTGATCAGGTTTAACCCGCTGTCGATTTGCGGATAGCCCATCATCTGGCAAACATGCAGCCCCATGTGCAGCACCTGCAACATATTGCCCGTCCCCAGCGGATACCAGGGATCAAAGACGTCATCATGACCGAAGCAGACGTTAATCCCAGCCTCGAGCAGCTCTTTCACCCGGGTGATGCCGCGGCGTTTCGGATAGTCGTCAAAACGCCCTTGAAGATGGATATTCACCAGCGGATTGGCGACAAAGTTGATGTCTGACATTTTCAGCAGGCGGAACAGGCGCGACGTGTAAGCACCGTTGTAGGAGTGCATCGCCGTGGTATGGCTGGCGGTCACGCGATGGCCAATGCCCGCCTCGTACGCCAGCATGGCGACGGTTTCGATGAAGCGCGACTGCTCATCGTCGATCTCATCGCAGTGGATATCCAGCGGGCGGTCATATTTTTTCGCCAGCGCGAAGGCGATGTGCAAGGACTCCACGCCGTACTCGCGGGTAAATTCAAAGTGCGGGATCGCCCCGACCACATCGGCCCCCAGTTTTAAGGCCTCCTCCAGCAGCGCCGCGCCGTTGGGATAAGAGAGAATGCCTTCCTGCGGGAATGCGACGATTTGCAGCATGACCCACGGCGCCACTTCCTGCTTCACTTCCAGCATCGCTTTCAGGGCGGTCAGGGTCGGATCGGAGACATCCACATGGGTGCGCACGAACTGGATACCGTTGGCGATTTGCCACTTCAGCGTTTTCCACGCGCGGGCTTTGACATCGTCATGGCTGAGCAGCGCCTTGCGTTCGGCCCAGCGTTCGATGCCTTCAAACAACGTTCCCGACTGGTTCCAGCTCGGTTCCCCGGCGGTTTGCGTCGTATCCAGATGAATATGAGGCTCGATAAACGGCGGAATCGCCAGTCCACCGCGAGCGTTAAGCACTTCATAACTTTCGTCATGAGCGTCGCGCATCGGGGTGATCTCTGCAAAACGGCCATTCTCAATGCCGATTTGCCATAGCCCTTCCCGGCCAGGTAACCGAACATTCTGAACCAGCCAAAGCGGTGTTGTCGTCATACCTTTCTCCCGAAAAATGCGGCTGAAATTAAGGGGTACGTCATCGTAATCATTAGCCCCCTAATTTGTATATAAATTAGACTCTCGCGAAAAGCGTGCTATTTCCATGACTTATAAAAATCCTGACAAATCAGTCATATACCCACTAAGTGGTAGGTTAAGGCGTATTTGATTTGCATCAATAAGTGCCCCTGCTGAATCGTTAAGGTAGGCAGTAATAGAAAAGAAATCGAGGCAAAAATGAGCAAAGTCAGACTCGCTATTATCGGTAACGGCATGGTCGGCCACCGCTTTATTGAGGATCTCCTTGATAAAGCTGACGCTGCCCAGTTCGATATTACCGTCTTCTGTGAAGAACCCCGCAAAGCATACGATCGTGTACACCTCTCTTCCTACTTCTCTCATCACACCGCGGAAGAACTTTCGCTGGTGCGTGAAGGTTTCTACGAGAAGCATGGCGTCAAGGTGCTGGTGGGCGAACGCGCTATCACCATCAACCGCCAGGAAAAAGTGATTCACTCCAGTGCCGGACGCACGGTTTTTTACGATAAGTTGATCATGGCGACTGGCTCTTACCCGTGGATCCCGCCAATAAAAGGCTCGGAAACGCAGGATTGCTTCGTTTATCGTACCATTGAAGACCTCAAAGCGATCGAATCCTGTGCACGCCGCAGTAAACGCGGTGCGGTAGTCGGCGGCGGTCTGCTGGGCCTCGAAGCGGCAGGCGCGCTGAAAAACCTGGGGGTCGAAACCCACGTCATCGAATTTGCCCCGATGCTGATGGCTGAACAACTCGACCACATGGGTGGCGATCAGCTGCGCCGTAAAATCGAAAGCATGGGTGTGAAAGTTCACACCAGCAAAAATACCAAAGAGATCGTTCAGGAAGGCACCGAAGCGCGTAAAACCATGCGCTTTGCCGACGGCAGCGAGCTGGAAGTCGACTTCATCGTCTTCTCCACCGGTATCCGTCCGCGCGACAAAATGGCGACCCAGTGCGGTCTGGCCGTGGCTCAGCGTGGCGGGATCATGATTAACGACGCCTGTCAGACCTCCGACCCGGACATTTACGCCATCGGCGAATGCGCCAGCTGGAACAACCGCGTGTATGGTCTGGTGGCACCCGGCTACAAAATGGCGCAGGTCGCCGTTGACCATATTCTCGGTAACGAAAATGCCTTCACCGGCGCGGACATGAGCGCCAAGCTGAAACTGCTCGGCGTGGACGTCGGCGGGATCGGCGATGCGCACGGCCGCACGCCAGGCTGTCGCAGCTACGTGTACCTCGACGAAAGCAAAGAAGTCTACAAACGCCTGATCGTCAGTCAGGACAACAAAAACCTGCTGGGTGCGGTGCTGGTGGGGGATACCAGCGATTTCGGTAACCTGCTGCAGCTGGTCCTGAACGCCATCGAACTGCCGGAAAACCCGGACGCGCTGATCCTGCCGGCTCACGCCTCCAACGGTAAACCTTCTATCGGCGTGGATAAACTGCCCGACAGCGCGCAGATTTGCTCCTGCTTCGACGTGACCAAAGGCATGCTGATCTCGGCGATCAACAAAGGCTGCCATACCGTCGCCGCCCTGAAAGCCGAAACCAAAGCCGGTACCGGCTGCGGCGGCTGTATTCCGCTGGTCACCCAGGTGCTGAACGCCGAACTGGCGAAACAGGGCATCGAAGTGAACAACAACCTGTGTGAGCACTTCTCTTACTCACGCCAGGAGATTTACCACCTGATCCGCGTGGAAGGCATCAAAACCTTCGACGAACTGCTGCAAAAACACGGTCAGGGCTACGGCTGCGAAGTCTGTAAACCGACCGTCGGTTCACTGCTGGCCTCCTGCTGGAACGAATACATCCTGAAGCCAGAGCACACGCCGCTGCAGGATACCAACGACAACTTCCTGGCGAACATCCAGAAAGACGGGACTTACTCCGTGATCCCACGTTCCGCCGGTGGCGAAATCACCCCGGAAGGGCTGGTGGCCGTGGGACGCGTGGCGCGCGAATTTAACCTGTACACCAAAATCACCGGTTCCCAGCGTATCGGTCTGTTTGGCGCGCAGAAAGACGACCTGCCGGAAATCTGGCGTCAGCTGATCGAAGCGGGCTTCGAAACCGGTCACGCGTATGCCAAAGCGCTGCGTATGGCGAAAACCTGCGTCGGCAGCACCTGGTGCCGTTACGGCGTGGGCGATAGCGTGGGCTTCGGCGTTGAGCTGGAAAACCGCTACAAGGGCATTCGTACCCCACACAAAATGAAGTTTGGCGTCTCCGGCTGTACCCGCGAATGTGCGGAAGCGCAGGGTAAAGACGTGGGTATTATCGCCACCGAAAAAGGCTGGAACCTGTACGTGTGCGGTAACGGCGGGATGAAACCGCGTCACGCCGACCTGCTGGCGGCCGATCTCGATCGCGAAACCCTGCTCAAGTATCTCGACCGCTTCATGATGTTCTACATTCGTACCGCCGACAAACTGACCCGTACCGCCTCCTGGCTCGATAACCTGGAAGGCGGCATCGAATACCTGAAATCGGTGATCATCGACGATAAACTTGGCCTGAACGAGCATCTGGAAGAAGAGATTGCCCGCCTGCGCGAGGCCGTCATTTGCGAGTGGACAGAAACCGTCAACACGCCAGCCGCGCAGGTTCGCTTCAAACACTTTATCAACAGCACCCAGCGCGATCCGAACGTACAGGTTGTTCCTGAGCGCGAGCAGCACCGTCCGGCAACGCCATACGAGCGCATTCCGGTGACTCTGGTGGAGGAAAACGTATGAGCCAGTGGGTAAACATCTGCAAAATCGACGACATCATTCCAGCGACGGGCGTCTGTGCGCTGCTGGGCAACGAGCATGTGGCAATCTTCCGCCCGCGCCACGATGAACAGCTCTTCGCGATCAGCAATATTGACCCGTTCTTTGAGGCCAGCGTGTTGTCTCGCGGCCTGATTGCTGAACACCAGGGCGAGCTGTGGGTCGCCAGCCCGCTGAAAAAACAGCGTTTCCGCTTAACGGACGGGCACTGTATGGAGGATGAAAGTCATTCTGTGAAGCACTACGACGTTCGCGTGAAAGACGGCAACGTGCAGCTGAAAGGCTAAACCAGAACGGGAGGCGCAATGCCTCCCGTGCGTTTCACATGTTTTCTGTATGACGCTTGTCGTTACGAGTATGCTACTCACAAAGCGGAGCATCCGACTCCGTAAACCATCGCAACTGTTCAGGCGAAAGCCCACTCTTAAGAGGTAATGTCGTGGATCACCTGCCGATTTTCTGTCAATTACGCCATCGCGACTGCCTGCTGGTGGGCGGTGGCGATGTCGCTGAACGCAAAGCGCGTCTGCTGTTAGAAGCGGGTGCCCGACTGACGGTGAATGCCCTCGCCTTTGACCCTCAGTTCACCGTATGGGCGCAGGAAGGCATGGTGACACTGGTCGAAGGCGAATTCGACGAAGCGCTGCTCGACACCTGCTGGCTGACCATTGCCGCTACAGATAACGACGAAGTGAACCAGCGCGTCAGCGACGCCTGTGAAACCCGCCGTATTTTCTGCAATGTGGTCGACGCGCCAAAAGAGGCCAGTTTTATTATGCCGTCGATTATCGACCGCTCGCCGCTGATGGTGGCGGTGTCGTCCGGCGGCACCTCTCCGGTGCTGGCGCGTTTGCTGCGTGAGAAACTGGAAGCGATACTGCCTCAGCATCTTGGTCAGGTGGCGCACTACGCGGGGCAACTCCGCTCGCGGGTGAAGAAAACCTTCGCCACCGTTGGCGAGCGCCGTCGCTTCTGGGAAAAATTCTTTGTAAACGATCGCCTGGCGCAGTCGCTGGCGAATCAGGATCAGAAAGCCATCACCGAGACCACCGAACGCCTGCTGACCGAGCCGCTGGACCATCGCGGTGAAGTGGTGCTGGTCGGCGCAGGGCCGGGTGACGCGGGGCTATTGACCCTGAAAGGGCTGCAGCAGATCCAGCAGGCGGATATCGTGGTTTACGATCGTCTGGTCTCTGATGACATCATGAATCTGGTGCGCCGCGACGCTGACCGGGTCTTCGTGGGTAAACGCGCCGGGTATCACTGCGTGCCGCAGGAAGAGATTAACCAGATTCTGCTGCGCGAAGCGCAAAAAGGAAAACGCGTGGTGCGCCTCAAGGGCGGCGATCCGTTTATCTTTGGGCGCGGCGGCGAAGAGCTGGAAACGCTCTGCAATGCGGGTATTCCGTTCTCGGTTGTACCGGGAATTACGGCAGCGTCCGGCTGCTCGGCCTACTCCGGTATTCCGCTGACTCATCGCGATTACGCCCAGAGCGTGCGCCTGGTGACGGGCCACCTGAAAACCGGCAGCGAGCTGGACTGGCATAACCTGGCCGCAGAGAAACAGACGCTGGTGTTCTACATGGGGCTAAACCAGGCGGCCACCATCCAGGAAAAACTGCTGGAACACGGTATGCCGGAGGATATGTCGGTGGCGCTGGTGGAAAACGGCACCGCCATTACGCAACGCGTGGTGAGCGGCGTTCTGACTCAACTGGGTGAACTGGCGCAGCAGGTGGAAAGCCCGGCGCTGATCGTTGTCGGCCGCGTGGTCGAACTGCGCGAAAAGCTGAACTGGTTCTCCAACCATTAATCTTACCCCCGCATATTCACACTTCAGGGAGTAGTCTTTAACCGGACTACTCCCGCCTGACACCTGCCGATAACATACCGCCTGCGAAATGGAATCTTTTCCATTAATTCCCTCATTTTACATCCAAAAGTACGGCTCCATTACAAGGAAAGTGTATGTTTAAACTGGCAAAAGCCGCTGTGTTAGTTGGCTTGTTATCGACCCTGACGGCGTGTACGGGTCACGTGCAAAACACCAAAAACAACTGCGGCTATGATTACTTCCTGCACCCTGCGATCTCGATTTCGAAAATGATCGGCGGCTGCGGCCCGGCGGCAGAACAGCCGTAAGTCTTTTTCAGGCACAAAAAAACCGGGAATATCCCGGTTTTTTTTGGTGCAGAGCGGTTGTTTCGCCGGTTACGCTCGCGCTTTCCCGGTCTACGTCAAACCACCCGGCAACGGCTTACGGCTTACCTACAAACCCAATCGCGTCATACACCGCTTTCAGGGTTTCAGACGCACGAGCGCTGGCTTTATCGGCACCGTCGCGCATCACGTTGTTCAGGAACGCTTCGTCGTTACGGAAACGGTGATAACGCTCCTGCAGGTCAGTCAGCATGCCGGAAACCGCCTCAGCCACTTCCCCTTTCAGGTGACCATACATTTTGCCTTCGAAGTGCTGCTCAAGCTCAGGGATGCTCTGACCGGTCACGCCGGAGAGAATATCCAGCAGGTTTGATACGCCTGCTTTGTTCTGCACGTCGTAGCGAACAACAGGCGGCTCGTCGGAGTCGGTCACTGCACGCTTAAGCTTCTTAACCACCGCTTTCGGATCTTCCAGCAGGCCGATCACGTTATTGCGGTTATCGTCGGACTTGGACATCTTCTTGGTCGGCTCAAGCAGAGACATTACGCGCGCGCCGGATTTCGGAATGAACGGCTCTGGTACTTTAAAGACATCACCATAAATGGCATTGAAGCGCTGGGCGATATCACGGCTAAGCTCCAGATGCTGTTTCTGGTCTTCACCGACCGGGACCTGGTTAGTCTGGTACAGCAGAATATCTGCCGCCATCAGCACCGGGTAGTCAAACAGACCGGCGTTAATGTTTTCAGAGTAGCGCGCGGATTTGTCTTTGAACTGGGTCATGCGGCTCAGTTCACCGAAATAGGTGTAGCAATTCAGCGCCCAGCCGAGCTGTGCGTGTTCTGGCACGTGAGACTGCACGAAGATGGTGCTTTTCTCAGGATCGATGCCACAGGCCAGGTACAGCGCCAGCGTATCCAGCGTCGCTTTACGCAGTTTCTCTGGATCCTGACGCGCGGTAATCGCGTGTAAATCCACGATGCAGTAGATGCAGTGATAATCATCCTGCATGTTGACCCACTGACGTAACGCACCCATGTAGTTACCAATGGTCAATTCACCTGAAGGCTGTGCGCCACTAAATACGATGGGCTTAGTCATTTTTCGATTCCTGATGTTCACTGTGCGAAAGCCCGAGTGCGGGCAGTAAATCTTTGAAGTGATCGAACACCACGTCCGGCTCACTCAGCGTAATGGCTTCACCGTAGTTGTAGCCATAGGTTAGGCCGACGGAGGGGGATCCTGCCGATTTGGCCGCCAGAATATCATTGCGCGAATCGCCGACAAAGAGCAGCTGTTCAGGCGACAACGACAGTTTTCCTGCCACCAGTAAGATCGGCTCAGGATGCGGCTTTTTATTTTGTACGTCATCACCGCCGACGATCACGGAGAAATACTTCGCGATGCCCAGCGCTTCAAGCAGCGGAGCGACAAACGGCGTCGGCTTGTTGGTTACCAGCGCCAGCGGCAGGCCGTTAGAATGCAGCGCGCTAAGGGTTTCTACCACGTCCGGGAACAGGAAGCTGCCCTCTTCCACCGTCTCTTCATAGTAACGATTGAAGAGTTTACGCAGGACGCGTAACTGCTCGTCCTGAGGGATATCCGAGTGATCAACGCCGGGTTTACCCTGCGCGGCGCGCTGAATCGCACGCTCCTGGCGCGCCCATGTCAGGGCACGTTCCATCAGCACATCTGCGCCGTTACCGATCCAGGTCACTACGCGATCTTCGCCTGCCATCGGCAGTTCGAGCGCATAGAGCGCCTGATCCACGGCGCTGGTTAAACCTGGCGCGCTGTCGACCAGCGTGCCATCGAGGTCGAATGCGACGCCCCGAATTGCCTTCAACTTATCCATGACTTACCTTTGCCAGTTCAGCGCGCATTTCTTCAATGACTTTTTTGTAATCCGGTTGGTCGAAAATCGCCGAGCCGGCAACGAACATATCCGCACCCGCCGCCGCGATCTCGCCAATGTTGTTGACCTTCACGCCGCCGTCCACTTCCAGGCGGATATCATAGCCAGACTCATCAATACGACGGCGCACTTCGCGCAGTTTATCCAGCGTTTGCGGGATAAAGGACTGGCCGCCAAAGCCTGGGTTAACGGACATCAGCAGGATCACATCCAGCTTATCCATGACGTAATCAAGGTAGCTGAGCGGGGTTGCCGGGTTAAACACCAGGCCCGCTTTGCAGCCGTTTTCTTTAATCAGCTGCAGCGTGCGATCGACATGCTCGGAGGCTTCGGGATGGAAGGTAATGATGCTGGCCCCTGCGGCGGCAAAATCCGGCACAATGCGATCGACCGGTTTCACCATCAGGTGAACGTCAATCGGGGCGGTGATGCCGTAGTTACGCAGCGCTTTCAGAACCATCGGGCCGATGGTCAGGTTCGGCACGTAGTGATTGTCCATGACGTCGAAATGGACCACATCCGCACCGGCGGCTAAGGCGTTGGCCGTATCTTCACCCAGGCGGGCGAAATCGGCTGACAGAATTGAGGGAGCAATCAAAAACTGTTTCATCCGCATCTCCTTGAAATGTAGTTACCGGCGGGCGAAACGGCTCAGGGTCGATAAAGAGCCAGCAGTTCGTCCACCTTTTTACGTGTGCCGCCGTTGCTGCTGATACTGCGCCGCACTTTAAGCTGAATACGATCGTTCGCCGCTTTGTACCACTCGCGAGTATCAGGCGTGTCATGGTTCGAAATTAACACCGTGATTTGCTTACTGACCAGCTTTTCCGCCATTTCAGCCAGATGAGCCTGCTCTTTCGGGCTGAAGCTGTTGGTGTGATAGGCGGTAAAATTCGCCGTGGCCGAGAGCGGGGCGTAAGGCGGATCGCAATAAACCACGGAGTCTGCGTTCGCCATTTCCATGCACTTTTCATACGAGATGCAATGGAACTCCGCTTTCTGTGCCTTTTCGGCAAAATGCTGCAGCTCGGCCAGCGGGAAGTAGGGACGCTTGTAGCGGCCAAACGGCACGTTAAATTCACCCTTCAGGTTGTACCGGCACAGGCCATTGTAGCCATGACGGTTCAGATACAAGAACAACTGCGCGCGACGGAACGCATCCGTGCTCTGGTTGAACTCGGCGCGATACTGATAGTAGGCGTCCGGGTTGTTGTTCTCTGGGGTAAAGAGTTGACGCGCCGCATCGATATACTCATCTGTCTGAGTTTTAACGATGTTGTAGAGGGTAATGAGATCGCTGTTGATATCCGCAAGGATATAGCGAGAAAAGTCGGTGTTCAGGAACACCGACCCGGCGCCCACGAAGGGCTCGATAAGACACTCGCCTTTCGGCAGATGTTTATTAATATCGTCGAGCAGGGGGTATTTCCCCCCCGCCCATTTTAGAAAAGCGCGATTTTTTTTCATGCTGACTAACTAATTACACCTTCTCCGGCTGTGGAAAAAGCTCCGACAGCATCCTGCGCTTTAACCATTACTTCAAATCAGCCTGAACCTGATGAATCGGTTTCGCCCACGGGTTTTTCGCCTGAACATCCGCAGGTAACGCGGCAACTGCGCGTTTCGCTTCGTCTTTAGACGCGTACACACCGCTCACCAGCACATACCAGGGTTGCCCGTTGCGGGTCGTCTGATAAACCACATAGTTTTTCAGATTCGATTTCTTCGCCCAGCCGTTCAGATTGTCGTAGCTGGAAGAGCTGCTCAACTGAAGCGTGTAGTTGCTGGAAGGCGCTGATTTCAGCGAACCCACGTTGCCCGTAGATTTACCCGTGGCTGCAGCGCTGGCCGTTGCCGTCGCGGCTGGCGCAGGCGTGGCTGCTGGCGTTGAGGTCGTGGCCTTCGGTGCAGTCGTTGTCGCAGCAGGCGCTTTCACGGCTGCGGTTTCGGTCTGCTTAGGCTGTGCAACAGGTTTCGCTTCTGGCGCTTTCGCAACCGTCTGCGGTTTGGTTTCACGCTTCGGCTCAATGACAGCCTGCTTGCGCTCTGGTCGAGGCGCAGTCTGGGTCTGGGTCTGAGTCTGACGCGGTTTGGTTTCCGTTGCTGCGGTTTGCGGTTGAGCCGCGCCACCACGAATCGGAGCTACCGTCGCAGGCTCGGTTGGCAGCGTAGAGTTAGCCACTACGTTGTTCACCTGATCCTGGCTCTGCGGTTGGGTCAGTGCGTTATTCAGATCGCCCTGAACTTCTACACGCTGCTGGCCTTCTGGCGTAGCAGGCGTTTGACCCTGAGTTGGCGTTGAGGAGACAGGCGGCAGAGAAACATCCTGCGTCGCATTTGCAGTCTGCTCAGCAGATGTTGTGCCAGGCGCAGGCTGCGCACCATTGGCCTGATCGGCAGTGTCATTCCCCGAAAGATTAATGCTCTTTTCGGCAGAAGGCGTCTGCTCAGTGGAATCTGTTGACGGTGCTTTCAGCGCGGAGCCGATGCCGATAATCAGCAGCAGCAGGACAAACACGCCAAGGCCCATCATGATGTACTGGCGGGAAGCCGGTTTTTTTGCTGCCGCTTTACGTTTGCGTGGGCGACGCTCTACAGGCTCTTCGTCCATTGAATCTTCTTCGGACTCATAACCCTCTTCTTCTTCTCGCTCATCACGCGCATTGCGGCTGCGTGACGGACGACGATCGTCTGCATCCAAATCAACATCGTCAAAGTTGATTTGCGGCTCGTTATCACGTTCTGAAGATTGACGAGAACGACCAGTACGACGATCGCTGGGATCGGGTTTCAGCTCGTCTTCTGGTTTGAATTCATCCATTTAACACCCCACTCAAAGGCTCATGCTTACGACGTTGCATTGCACCTGAATCTAAATAGCCACCTTTGACAGTAGCCAGACCTTTCTAGTTGTTACGCCTGCTGGCAATCAGCAATCGCGCCAAGAACCACTTCGTGCGACACTCCGCCGCGCACTTCACTCTTCCCTATTGCCAGCGGGAGGACTAAACGCATCTCGCCAGCCAATACTTTTTTATCACGCATCATGTGGGGTAAATACGCTTGCGAAGACATCTCGCGTGGTCCCGTCACGGGTAAACCCGCGCGCTCCAGCAGCGTGATGATGCGTTGAGTCTCTTCTTTCGTGAACTGACCCAGACGTTCGGAGGTGCGAGCAGCCATTACCATGCCTGCAGCAACCGCTTCACCATGAAGCCAGTTACCGTAGCCCATTTCGGCTTCAATCGCGTGACCGTACGTATGCCCCAGATTCAGTAAAGCACGTAAGCCGGTTTCCCGCTCGTCCGCTGCAACGACTTCGGCTTTCAGCTCACAACAACGGCGGATGCAATACGCCAGTGCCTGACCGTCAAGGTTAAGCAGCGCATCCATGTTCTCTTCCAGCCAGGTGAAGAACTCACCGTCAAGAATAATGCCGTATTTGATCACTTCAGCAAGGCCTGACGCCAGTTCGCGTTTAGGCAGGGTTTTCAGACAGTCGAGATCCACCACCACCGAAGCGGGCTGATAGAACGCGCCAATCATGTTTTTGCCAAGCGGATGATTGACGGCCGTTTTGCCGCCAACTGAGGAGTCGACTTGCGAGAGTAACGTGGTAGGAATTTGAATAAAACGAACACCACGTTGATAACTTGCCGCAGCAAACCCCGTCAGATCGCCAACAACACCACCGCCCAGGGCAAGTAGTGTCGTATCGCGACCATGCGGTTTTTGCAGTAATGCGGTGAAGACGGTATCGAGTACCGCCAGGCTTTTATACTGCTCGCCATCAGGCAGAATCACACTGTCGACCTTCACGCCTGCCTGTTCCAGCAGATGACGAATCTTGTCGAGATAAAGCGGAGCCAGAGTCTCGTTGGTGACCAGCATTGCCTGATCACCCGCTTTCAGTGGTAAGAAGGAAGCTGGATCGTTAAACAAGCCAGCCGCGATGGTGATAGGGTAACTACGTTCCCCGAGAGTAACTGTAATCCTCTCCATGACGCGACATCCACCTTAAATGCTTATACCCGTGGGCGAGTGTATATAAAGCCAGAATCAGTTGCTTTCCAGCATATGAATAATCTGGTTTGCAACCACTTTAGCGCTCTGATCGTCGGTACGAATGGTTACATCAGCAATCTCTTCGTACAGTGGATTGCGCTCACCGGCCAATGCTTCCAGAACTTCACGTGGAGGCGTTTCAACTTGCAGTAACGGGCGCTTTTTATCGCGCTGCGTCCGTGCCAGCTGTTTTTCGATGGTCGTCTCAAGATAGACCACAACGCCGCGGGCGGAGAGACGGTTACGAGTTTCGCGAGATTTTACAGAACCACCGCCCGTTGCCAGCACGATGCCCTGTTTTTCCGTAAGTTCATTGATAACTTTTTCTTCACGGTCACGGAAACCTTCTTCGCCTTCTACATCGAAGACCCAGCCCACATCAGCTCCGGTTCGTTTCTCAATCTCTTGATCAGAATCGTAAAATTCCATATTGAGTTGTTGAGCCAACTGGCGCCCAATAGTGCTTTTGCCGGCACCCATAGGCCCAACCAGAAAGATATTGCGTTTCTCTGCCATTTTTTCGGTACTACTAAGACTATTCGTTAATGGTAATCCCCGCTTCGCAGACACTCAGCGTAGCAGGACATGAACTGAAACCTCATATGCGATAGTGCGAGAGTCAGACTAAAAATTATCTCAGTAGTCCTGCTTGTTTGGCAACTGATTAAATCACCACGCCAGATGCTTAAAGCAACAAGAGGTAAGATTAGGAGAAGCTGAAACTCAAATCGGTACTCCTTGTATGCTAATTCATGCCCCACGTCAAACATCTGCAACAAACTGGCTGCAAAATCCTCGCGGGGATCGTTTCCATTATTGAATACTAATCAGACGCGGTGTGATGAAGACCACCAGCTCGCGCCGCTCGTTATCCTTGCCGTCGTGGCGAAAGAGTTGCCCCACCCAGGGAAGCCCACCGAGACCCGGAATACTGTCACTGCCCGTTTTATTCTTTTGCGAGAAAATTCCCCCCAGCGCGAGTGTTTCACCGCTTTTTACTTCCACCTGCGTTTCGATTTCCTGTTTATCAATCGCCAGGGTTTCGCCATCGGCCTGCTGTAAAACCTGGCCAGGCATATTTTCGCTAATGTGTAACTTTAATCGCACGCGGCCATTTGGAAGCACCACGGGCGTCACTTCCATCCCCAGTACCGCCTCTTTGAACTCCACCGATGTCGCCCCGCTCTCACCACTGGACACCTGATACGGAATTTCACTGCCCTGTTTGATACTGGCAGGCTGCATATGCGACGCCAATAGCCGTGGGCTGGCGATGATCTCCAACTGCTGCTTTTGCTCCAGTGCCGACAGCTCCAGATCCAACAGCCTGCCGTCAATCCGCCCAATATTAAATCCGACGTGCGTTGTGGCACTCGCCACTGACAAATCAGCACCCAGCGTGGTGACTTGCCCCGGTGAACCGGCACTCTGCGCCTCCGCCAGATTCCACTTCACCCCCAGTTCACGCAGGCTTTTTTCATTGATGGTGACGATATGGGCGGCGAGTTCCACCTGCGCCACGGGCAGGTCCATCTGTTCGACCCAGCGCTCCAGAGAATCGAGTACCACGGGGATATCCCGCACCAGCAGGCGGTTGGTACGTTTATCTACGGAGAGACTGCCCTTGGGGCTGAGCTGTTTTTCCGCCGCTTTTTGCAGCTCGGTGACATCCGCGTAGGCTAAAGAGATCGCGCGCGAGGAGAGCGGCACATTCAGTTTCTGCTGCGCCAGCTCCTCCTCTTTTCGCGTCTGCTGCTCACGTTGCCCTGCGGCAGTGTTGACATAGAAAACACCGCCCTCTTCGCGCAGCACCAGTCCGGCGCTGGTCACGACGATGTGCAGCGCCTGCCGCCACGGGACATGGGTGAGATGCAGCGAAAGCGCGCCTTTCACGTCCGGTGCAACAATCAGATTACGGCCCTCAAGCTCCACCAGTGACTGTAAAATCTGCACCACGGGTACGTCATCCACCGCCAGAGTGACGGGTTTTGGCACTGCGGCCCATGTCGGCATGCTGAGCATCATCAGCAGGATGATTCTCCTGAGTCGTTTCATTCTTCGTTCCCTCTCGTTGCCATCGCCACGCTTTCGGCTCACATCCCTCGCCAAGCCCGACGACCATTTCCGTTTCATTGAATGTCAGCACCTGCCAGCCCGCTGGCAGTCGTTCGCCCTGCCGTATGCGATGCCAGCGCTCCTGTTCATCCTTGACGATACCCACAGCACTTCCGCTCTGGATCATCCCCTGATAGCGCCAGCGTGCTAATGCACCTGTGGCACAGCGATCGTCCGGCGGGCGAAAGGGGTCACGCATGCCGGTGAGCAGTGCCAGTGAACACAAAATCAGACAGCGCAGCTCAGTTCGCATCGGTGTTCTCCACCTGCAGAATCAGCTGTAACCGCGTCTCCTCCGGCTTAACGGAAAACCCGCTCACGGCCATCCCACGCTGCGCGAGCCGCTCAAACACGGCCGGAATCTGCGCCCAGTCCACTTTCAGCGTTAATTCCCCTCCGTTGGCGCCAGGCAGCCAGCGCACCAGCCGCACGCCGTCGGTTTGAAAATCCAGCGGAGAAAACGGCAGCGACGCGGGGATCACCGGCGCAGCCAAAACCGGATGTGGCTGCGCTTCACTCGCCCATAATTCGGCGCGCTCTGCGCCAGCCTGACTTCGCTTTGCCTCAAGCTGCGAGAGCTGCTGAATGACCGGACGCGCCAACAGCAGCCAGGCACCCAGCAGTACGGCGACGGTAAAAAGGCTCCAGCAGAACAGGCGCGTGCGCGGTAGAAATTCATACCAGCGTTCATAAAAGAGGCTCACGGTTCACCCCTGACTCGTGAGGATAAAACTGAACGTCCAGCGTCCCTCAGCGTCCTGCTGCATTTCACCCGCAGGCCCGAGAGTAAAACCCGGCAGTTGTCTGAGCGACGCCGCCAGTGCAGAAAGGGCGACGGGTGTCGCGGCAAACCCCGTCAACATTAGCCGAGGCTTCCGGTACTGAAGCTGTGTCAGCCACGCCTGCGCCGGCATCATTGACGCCAGTGAAACCAACGATGATTGCCAGGCCTGTGTTTTCGCGCGCTCTACCCCGGCTTGCAGGGTTTGCGGGTGCGCTTTCTGCAGCACCTGCCACTGCGCGCGATGGGCGAGCAGCTTTTGTTGAATCACGCGCTCACCCGCCAGATGCGCCTCCAGCGCCCGCACCTTAAGCCCATCGCCGGTTCGCAGGCTTATCATCACGGCAAGGGAAAGTAGGCCGGAGCCTGCAAACAGCCATACCCAAAAACGCCAGCAGGCGTGCTGTTGTTGATGGCGCCACGGCAAAAAGTTAGTCGTTGTCACTCGAAGAGTTCTCCCATCGCGAGGGCCAGAGCAACGGTAAAATCCGCGCCACATTCAGGCAGTGGCGGCTGAGAACGCGCCAGCAGGCTAAAAGGATCACGCGCTGCGGCGTCGAAGAGCGCGATATCCTCAGGGCTAAGCGCTAACAGGGCCGCCAGCTCGGCCACATCTTTCGCCTCATCCGCGCGTTTTCGCCCCCACTGGTGACGCATCGACCATAGCCAGTGCTGGCCGTCGCACCACGCCACGCACTGCACGGGAGGGTCAAGAAGCGGCAGGAGATTCGCCAGCGCCGCAGCGTCGGGCGTGATCGCCGCCACATGCAGACGCAACGACTCCCCGAGCGTTAACAGCGCCGCCACCTCCTGGTTTTGTGCGGCTGTCACGTGAAAGGCACGGCTAAAGGTGTCTTGCGTATAGTCAAAGCACAGCGCTTCTGGCGGCATTTCCAGTTCACGGGACATCGCAGAGGCAATCCACGACGCCTGTTCACTGTCGCGCAACGTCAGCGCCGGAGCAGGCAGCGTCTTTTGCAGCGTGCGGGCGGCCGGAAATGCGATAAACAGGCGGTGGTAATGGGGCAGTGCCTGACTCCAGTCCTTCAGCGCCGCAACCAGTTGTTCCGGCTGGATAATTTTCCCGTCGCGGATAATTCCCGCCGGTAGCGGGATACACCACCAGCGGCGCAGACCCCACCCGGTGCGCTCCTGGGTGACTGAGACAGCCAGAACGCTATCTTGTTGAAGATGAAAACCTGTTCGCCACGTTTTGAAAGCCATACTTCACGATCTCCTTATCGCCCGTCAGGTGACGGCTCTATCAATGCTTCAGGCTTGCCTTTATACTACCGCGCGATTGTTTAGAAACTGCCCAAGTGAAACTAAATGGGAAATCTCCAGTGAAGTTCGTAAAGTATTTATTGATCCTTGCAGTCTGTTGCATTCTGCTGGGAGCAGGCTCGATTTATGGTTTGTACAAATATATTGAGCCGCAACTACCCGATGTCGCCACACTGCGTGATGTGCGACTCCAGATCCCAATGCAGGTCTATAGCGCCGATGGCGAGTTGATCGCCCAGTACGGCGAAAAACGACGTATCCCGCTGACCCTTAACCAGATTCCGCCGGTGATGGTGAAAGCCTTTATCGCCACGGAAGACAGCCGTTTTTACGAACACCATGGCGTCGATCCGGTGGGGATTTTCCGTGCCGCCAGCGTCGCGCTGTTCTCTGGTCGTGCCTCTCAGGGGGCGAGTACCATCACGCAGCAGCTGGCGCGTAACTTCTTCCTCAGCCCGGAAAAAACCCTGACGCGTAAGATCAAAGAGGTGTTTCTTGCCATTCGCATCGAGCAACTGCTGAGCAAAGACGAGATCCTCGAGCTTTACCTCAACAAGATCTATCTGGGCTATCGCGCCTATGGCGTAGGTGCAGCAGCGCAGGTTTATTTCGGTAAACCTGTCGATCAGTTGACCTTAAGCGAGATGGCGACCATTGCCGGTCTGCCGAAAGCGCCGTCAACGTTCAACCCGCTCTACTCCCTCAACCGCGCCACTGCGCGTCGTAACGTGGTGTTGTCGCGCATGCTGAGCGAAGGCTACATCAGCCAGACTGAGTACGATCAGGCGCGCAACGACGCCATCGACGCCAACTATCACGCGCCGGAAATCGCCTTCTCTGCCCCCTATCTGACTGAAATGGTTCGACAGGAGATGGTCAGCCGTTACGGCGAGCAGGCGTATGAAGATGGCTACCGGATCACCACTACCATCACCCGCAAAGTGCAGCAGGCGGCACAGCAGGCGGTGCGTAACAACGTGATGGATTACGACATGCGTCACGGCTACCGTGGCCCGTCGAACGTGCTGTGGAAAGTGGGCGAAAGCGCATGGGACAGCAAAAAAATCATCGACTCCCTGAAAACGCTGCCGACCTACGGGCCGCTGCTGCCGGCAGTCGTCACCCGTGCCGATCCGCAGGAAGCCACCGCGATGATGGCCGACGGCACCTCCGTGTCGCTGCGCATGGACGGTATCCGCTGGGCGCGTCCGTATCGCTCTGATACAGCGCAAGGCCCGACGCCGCGTAAAGTGACCGATGCAGTGCAAACCGGACAGCAAATCTGGGTGCGTCAGGTGAACGACGCCTGGTGGCTGGCGCAGGTTCCCGACGTGAACTCCGCGCTGGTGTCGATCAATCCGCAAAACGGTGCCGTGATGGCGCTGGTTGGCGGCTTTGATTTCAACCAGAGCAAATTCAACCGTGCGACGCAGGCGCTGCGCCAGGTCGGCTCGAACATCAAACCGTTCCTGTATACCGCGGCGATGGATAAAGGTCTGACGCTGGCGAGTATCCTCAACGACGTACCGATTTCTCGCTGGGATGCGGGTGCCGGTTCCGACTGGCAGCCGAAAAACTCCCCGCCGGAATATTCTGGCCCTATCCGTTTACGCCAGGGTCTGGGGCAGTCCAAAAACGTGGTGATGGTTCGCGCGATGCGCGCAATGGGCGTCGATTACGCGGCAGAGTACCTGCAGCGCTTCGGCTTCCCGGCGCAAAATATTGTGCATACGGAATCGCTGGCCCTCGGCTCCGCCTCCTTTACGCCATTACAGGTGGCACGCGGTTACTCCGTGATGGCTAACGGCGGCTTCCTGGTCGACCCGTATTTCATCAGCAAGATTGAAAACGATCAGGGCGGCGTGCTGTTTGAGGCGAAGCCGAAAATCGCCTGCCCGGAGTGCGATATTCCGGTGATTTATGGCGATACGCCAAAATCAAACGTGCTGGATAACAAAGATATGGAAGACGTTGCTCAGTCGCAGGAGCAGCAAAACGCCGTCGTTCCGCAGCCGCAGCTTGAGCAGGCAAACCAGGCGCTGGTCGCCCAAAGCGGCGCGCAGGAGTATGCACCGCACGTGATCAACACGCCGCTGTCGTTCCTGATCAAAAGCGCGCTGAATACCAACATCTTTGGGGAACCGGGCTGGCAGGGTACGGGCTGGCGTGCGGGGCGTGATTTGCAGCGCCACGATATCGGCGGTAAAACCGGCACCACCAACAGCTCGAAAGACGCCTGGTTCTCGGGTTACGGCCCGGGCGTGGTGACCTCCGTGTGGATCGGTTTTGACGATCACCGCCGCGATTTAGGTCGCACGACGGCATCCGGCGCGATTAAAGACCAGATTTCGGGTTACGAAGGCGGAGCGAAGAGTGCGCAGCCAGCCTGGGACGCTTACATGAAAGCAGTTCTTGAGGGCGTACCAGAGCAGCCGCTTACCCCTCCGCCGGGTATCGTGACGGTGAATATCGATCGCAGCACCGGTCAGTTAGCGAACGGTGGCAACAGCCGGGCAGAGTATTTCATCGAAGGCACGCAGCCGACCACACAGGCAGTGCATGAGGTGGGAACCGAGCTTATCGATAACGGCGAAACGCACGAGCTGTTCTAAGAAGTAAAATGCAAAACGGCTGCCCTGAGGCAGCCGTTTTTAACAATCCTGGCCGGGTAAGGTAATACACCACCCGGTTTTTTACGCGCTACAGCCGACCCTGTCCTTTCAGCCATTCCCTCACCAGGAACAGCGCACTCACGTTACGCGCTTCGTTAAAATCGGGTTCTTCCAGCAGATCCATCAGATGCGCCAGTGGCCAGCGCACCTGCGGCAACGGCTCAGGCTCATCCCCTTCCAGCTTCTCCGGATAGAGATCTTCTGCCAGCACGATATTCATTTTGCTGGAGAAATAGGACGGCGCCATGCTCAGCTTTTTCAAAAACGTCAGATCTTTCGCGCCAAAACCTACTTCTTCTTTCAGCTCGCGATTCGCCGCTTCAAAAACGGTTTCACCGGGATCGATAAGCCCTTTCGAGAAACCCAGCTCATAGGATTCTGTGCCCACCGCATATTCGTGGATCAGGATCAGGTGATCGTCCACAATGGGGATGATCATCACCGCCTCGCGCGTGGAGGGCCGCATACGTTCATATACGCGACGCACGCCGTTGCTGAACTCCAGGTCGACACTTTCCACCGTAAACAGGCGTGATTTGGCGACGGTTTCAACATTCAGAATGGTGGGCTTTTGTAAGGGTTTGCTCATCTTGATGGGTCTTTGCTGTGTGAACTGAGTGCATTGTGCGATACGCCGCACGGTTTCGGCAATGTCAATCGCTCTTTATTTACATTTTTGCAACGTATCGTGAGTTAATCCTCATTTCACAACAAAAGTCAAGAGGTTGAAATAACTCCAGGAATTTGCTGATATCCCGCCTTCGCTGCCTTTGCTATTATCTCCGGTCACTGGGATGCGCTTCAAAACGCTCAAGTTCGACTCCATACTTGCCGATAGCCAACCACAGAGACTCATTCACGGTAAAGGGTGCAACTGACAACACCTGAAGATAAGTAAGATGGGGAAAGCATGAGCACCATTCTAATAATTTTCGTTGCTATGCTGGCCTGCGCATTGCTCGCAGGGTGGTTATTCAGGCGTCGGGCACAACGGCAATACCGTCTGCCTTTTTTAAACGCCTTTGCCGGAGCCACCACGCGCAAACTCGCACCTGAAGAGCGCAGCGCGATTGAAAATTACCTTGATACGTTGAACCGTGTCCTGCAGACGCCAGGCCCGACCGGCGCCAGCACCGCGCCCATCTCCCTGACGCTGAACGCGCAAAGCGATACTGTGCTCTGCGTGACGCGCTCGATCACCCGCTACGGCATAAACACCGACGATCCCAATAAATGGCGCTACTACCTCGACTCCGTCGAGGTGCATCTGCCGCCGTTCTGGGAACAATATATTAATGACGAAAATAGCGTTGAGCTGATCCATACGGATTCCATCCCGCTGGTGATTGCCCTGAATGGCCATACGCTGAGCGAATATGTTCAGGAAGCGCCGCGCTTTGCGCTGGAACGCACCAGCGGCACGCAGGCGTCCATTCGCGGCGAAGAGACCGAGCAGATCGAACTGCTGAATATTCGCCAGGAAACCCACGAAGAGTACGCCCTCAGCCGCCCGGATGGCATTCGTGAGGCAGTCCTTATTGTCGCCGCCTTCCTGCTCTTTTTCTTCTGCCTGATGACGCCCGACGTTTTTGCGCCGTGGCTCGCAGGCGGCGCCGTTCTGCTGCTGGCCGCAGGCCTGTGGGGATTGTTCGCGAAACCGGCCAAAACCGCGCTGCGTGAGATCCACTGCCTGCGCGGTACGCCAAAGCGCTGGGGCCTGTTCGGCGAGAACGATCAGGAACATATCAACAACATTTCGCTCGGGATTATCGACCTGATCTATCCCCGCCACTGGCAGCCGTGGATCGCCCAGGATTTAGGGCAGAAAACCGATATCGATATTTACCTCGACCGCCACGTCGTGCGTCAGGGCCGTTTCTTATCGCTTCATGATGAAGTGAAAAACTTCCCGCTGCAGCACTGGCTGCGCAGTACCGTCATCGCCGGTGGCGCTGCGCTGGTGCTGGCGATGCTGATTTTGCTGGTGCCGCTCGATATGCCGATCAAATTCACTCTTTCCTGGATCAAAGGCGCACAAACCATTGAAGCCACCAGCGTTAATCAGCTGGAAGAGGCCGGTGTGCGCGTGGGTGATACCCTGAAGCTGAAAGGAACGGGCATGTGTAATATCCATGCGCCTGGCACCTGGAACACGCGGCAGAATTCACCGTTTACGCCGTTTGATTGCTCACAAATCATCTGGAACGACGCCCCACCGCTGCCGCTGCCGGAATCAGACACGGTCAGCAAAGCGACAGCCCTGACGCAGGCGCTGAGCCGCCAGCTTCATCCAAAGCCGGAAGACAACTCCCGTGTAAGCCAGTCCCTGCGCGCCGCGATTCAGAAATCCGGAATGGTGCTGCTGGATGATTTTGGCGACATCGTGATGAAAACCCAGGATTTATGCTCTGCGGAAGATGAATGTATACGTCTCAAAAACGCGCTGGTGAATCTCGGGAACAGCAAAGACTGGGAAGCGCTGGTGAAACGCGCTGACGCAGGGCGTCTCGATGGCGTAAACGTTCTGCTGCGCCCGGTGAGTGCCGAATCGCTTGAGAATCTGGTGACCACCTCCACCGCACCGTTTGTGATGCGGGAAACCACCCGCGCGGCCCAGGCGTTAAACAGCCCGGCACCGGGTGGGTTTGTGATTGTCAGCGACGAGGGCAGCGATTTGGTCGACCAGCCTTACCCGCCAGTGGCCCTGTATGATTATCCGGCTCAGGATCAGTGGGGCGAATTCCAGCGCCTGGCGCAGATGCTGATGCAAACGCCGTTCAGTGCAGAAGGGATTGTGACGGGCATTTTCACGGACGCCAACGGCACGCGCCACGTTGACCTGCACCGTATGCCGGACAGCGCCGGATTGTGGCGTTATATCGGCACCACCCTGCTGATGCTGGCAATGCTGGTGTGCATTATCTGGAACGGAATTGCCGCTCTGCGCCGCTACCAGCGCTCGCGAACGCGTCTTGCCGAGATCCAGCAGTACTACGAGAACTGCCTCAACCCGCAGCTCATCTCCGCGCCTGACAGCCTGATCGGATAATACCGCTGCGCGACAGTTATGCTACCCTGTCGCGCACGTTTCTTCTGGCTGGAGAGTTCCCCTCATGCATCTTGATATTGCCTGGCAGGACGTTGATACCGTCCTGCTGGATATGGACGGCACGCTGCTCGATCTCGCATTTGATACCCACTTCTGGCAAAAGCTGGTGCCTGAAACTTATGGCGCGCAGCAGGGCATCACTCCAGCAGAAGCGCAGGATTATATTCTCCAGCAGTATCACGCCGTGCAGCATACGCTAAACTGGTACTGCCTGGATTACTGGAGCGAAAAGCTCGGGCTGGATATCTGCGCCATGACCACCGCCCAGGGACCGAACGCGGTGCTGCGCGACGATACGGTGCCATTTCTGGATGCACTAAAAGCGAGCGGCAAGCGACGCATTTTGCTGACCAACGCGCATCCGCACAATCTGGCGGTAAAGCTCGAACATACCGGATTAGCGTCGCACCTTGATTTATTACTTTCCACCCACACATTTGGTTATCCGAAAGAGGATCAGCGATTGTGGCAGGCCGTGGCGGAAGAGACCGGTTTGCAGCCCGAAAGAACCTTGTTCATTGATGACAGTGAACCGATTCTGGATTCGGCGGCAAAATTTGGTATTCGCTATTGTCTGGGCGTGACGAATCCTGATTCCGGCCTGGCGGATAAAAGCTATCTGCGGCATCCGGCGCTGAACGACTATCGCCGAATGATCCCCTCACTCACCGTGAAGGAGACGCCATGAAAGAAAAACCCTCCGAAGGGGTAAGACTGGATAAGTGGCTGTGGGCCGCCCGTTTTTATAAAACGCGCGCGCTGGCCCGTGAAATGGTCGACGGGGGAAAGGTGCACTACAACGGGCAGCGCAGCAAGCCAAGTAAACTTGTCGAACTGAATGCCACCCTGACCCTGCGCCAGGGGAACGATGAACGCACGGTGATCGTCAAAGCCGTTACCGAGCATCGTCGCCCGGCTGCCGAAGCGGTTCTGATGTATGAAGAGACGGCGGAAAGCGTTGAAAAGCGCGAGAAAGTGGCGCTGGCTCGCAAGATGAATGCCCTCACCATGCCGCATCCGGACAGGCGACCGGATAAAAAAGAACGTCGCGATCTGATGAAATTTAAACACGGCGAACACGAGTAATCGCCGTTTAAAGAGAGAAAATTATGTCCCAACACGACCAATTACATCGCTATCTGTTTGAGCAATTTGCCGTTCGCGGCGAGCTGGTGACGGTATCCGAAACCTGGAAACAGATCCTCGAAAACCACAGCTATCCTCAGCCGGTGAAAAACATCCTTGGCGAACTGCTGGTGGCGACCAGCCTGCTGACAGCGACGCTGAAGTTTGCAGGGGATATCACCGTGCAGCTGCAGGGCGACGGCCCGATGACCCTGGCGGTGATCAACGGCAATAACCAGCAGCAGATGCGCGGTGTGGCGCGCGTGCAGGGTGAGGTGCCGGAAGGTGCTGATTTGAAAACGCTGGTCGGCAACGGTTTCCTGGTGATTACCATTACGCCAGAAGAAGGCGAGCGCTATCAGGGCGTGGTGGGTCTGGAAGGCAATACGCTGGCCGCGTGCCTGGAAGATTACTTCCTGCGTTCCGAACAGCTGCCAACACGCCTGTTTATCCGCACCGGTGAAGTAGACGGTCAACTGGCGGCGGGCGGTATGCTCCTGCAGGTTCTGCCTGCCCAGAACGCACAGGGCAACGATTTCGAGCATCTGGCGACACTGACCGAAACCATCAAAGCAGAAGAGCTGTTTACGCTGCCTGCGAATGAAGTGCTGTGGCGTCTGTACCACGAAGAAGAGGTGACGCTTTACGATCCGCAGGACGTGGAGTTCAAATGCACCTGTTCCCGTGAACGCTGCGCAGGCGCACTGCGTACTCTGCCGGACGAAGAGATCGACAGCATCATGGCTGAAGATGGCGAAATCGATATGAACTGTGATTACTGTGGTTCTCACTACGTGTTCAATTCGATGGATATCGCCGAGATCCGCAACAACGCCTCCCCGGCGGATCCGCAGGTTCATTGATGCCCTCCCCCCTCACGCCCGGTGAGAGGGGAAAACTCCCTTTTAAGCTGAATCGTTTTTCGTAATGTAATCCTTACGTAACTTTCTTACATGTATGCGATTACATTCACATTCTTCCGGTTAAATACTCCATGTTTTAACCTTTTGAGAACATTTCCCCCCACAAAAAAGCGAATCCTGCGATAATCCGCCCTGCTTCGTGACAGGAGTCACAGCGTTTTCCGTCAGGAAGGGTTTTGTCCAGATACGTAAATCTATGAGCCCCGTCGCGGTTAACATCCTAAGAAAAACCCTACAATTTCAGGCAGTACATATTGGCTAAGGAGCAGTGACATGCGCGTTAAAGACTTAACCCCGCAAGATCTCAAGGCTTATGGTATCAACGACGTCCAGGAAATCGTCTACAACCCCGATTACGATACGCTGTATCAGGAAGAGCTCAATCCAGCACTGGAAGGATACGAGCGAGGTGTGTTGACGAACACTGGTGCTATCGCCGTGGACACCGGGATTTTTACCGGCCGTTCGCCGAAAGATAAGTATATCGTCCGTGACGACACTACCCGCGATACGCTGTGGTGGGCAGATAAGGGCAAAGGGAAGAACGACAACAAGCCGCTCTCCCAGGAAACCTGGCAGCATCTGAAAGGACTCGTCACGAATCAACTCTCCGGCAAGCGATTGTTTATTGTTGATGCCTTCTGTGGCGCCAATGCCGACACTCGCCTCTCCGTTCGCTTTATCACCGAAGTCGCCTGGCAGGCGCATTTCGTGAAGAACATGTTTATTCGCCCGTCCGATGAAGAGTTACAGGATTTCGAGCCTGATTTCATCGTCATGAACGGCGCGAAATGCACCAACCCGCAGTGGAAAGAGCAGGGCCTGAACTCGGAAAACTTCATTGCCTTCAACCTGACCGAGCGCGTCCAGCTGATTGGCGGCACCTGGTACGGTGGCGAAATGAAGAAAGGGATGTTCTCGGTGATGAACTACCTGCTGCCGCTGCAGGGCATTGCCTCCATGCACTGCTCCGCTAACGTGGGCGAAGACGGTGACGTGGCCGTGTTCTTTGGTCTCTCCGGGACCGGGAAAACCACCCTCTCCACCGATCCTAAGCGCCGGTTGATTGGCGACGATGAACACGGTTGGGACGACGACGGCGTGTTCAACTTCGAAGGCGGCTGCTACGCCAAAACGATCCGTCTGTCGGCCGAAGCCGAGCCGGACATTTACGGTGCCATCCGCCGCGATGCGCTGCTGGAAAACGTCACCGTGCTCGCCGATGGTACCGTTGATTTTGACGATGCCTCGAAGACCGAAAACACCCGCGTGTCGTATCCGATCTATCACATCGATAACATCGTCAAGCCGGTCTCCAAAGCGGGCCACGCCTCGAAGGTGATCTTCCTGACCGCCGATGCCTTTGGCGTGCTGCCACCGGTCTCTCGCCTGACGGCCAGCCAGACGCAGTATCACTTCCTGTCGGGCTTTACCGCGAAACTGGCGGGTACTGAGCGCGGTGTGACGGAGCCAACCCCAACCTTCTCCGCCTGTTTCGGCGCGGCGTTCCTGTCGCTGCACCCGACGCAGTACGCAGAAGTGCTGGTGAAACGCATGCAGGCTGCAGGCGCGCAGGCCTATCTGGTGAACACCGGCTGGAACGGAACGGGGAAACGTATTTCCATCAAAGATACCCGCGCCATTATCGACGCGATTATCGATGGCTCGCTGGACGATGCGGAAACCTTCACCCTGCCGATGTTCGATCTGGCAATCCCAACGGCGTTGCCGGGCGTGGATACCCATATCCTCGACCCGCGTAATACCTACGGCTCACCGGAACAGTGGCAGGAGAAGGCAGAAGCCCTTGCGAAGCTGTTTATTGAGAACTTTGAGAAGTACACCGATACGCCAGCAGGTGCGGCGTTGGTGAGTGCGGGACCGAAGCTGTAAGAAGCTTAAATAGTGTCGGGTGGCGCTGCGCTCACCCGAACTATAAAGCATGAGAAGGCCGGGTAAGGGTAACGCCACCCGGCTTTTTTTAACTCTCTTTCACCTGCCCCCGCGTCACCGGAACCGGCAGCCACGCGCGGATGCTCAACCCACCCCGTTCGCTGGTACCAATCTCCAGCAGCCCGTTATGGTTATCCACAATACGCTGCACAATCGCCAGCCCTAATCCGGTGCCACTGGTACTGCGCGCGCTGTCGCCGCGTACAAACGGCTGGAACAGATGTTTACGCTGTTCAGGCTTGATCCCCGGACCATCATCTTCCACCTGGAACCAGGCGCGATTCAGTTCGGAGCCGCTGCTGACTTTGATCCAGCCGTTGCCGTAGCGCGCCGCGTTGACCACCATATTGGCGACCGCGCGCTTGATGGAGAGCGGGTGCATACGCACCTGAATTTCGCCTGGCTGCAGAGCCGTATCGATTTCACGCTCGTAACCACTCTCTGCGGCCACCACTTCGCCCAGTACCCCGTTGAGATCTGCCATTTCCATCGGCATCTCCTGACCGGTACGCAGGTAATCGATGAACTGCTCGATGATGGCGTTACACTCTTCGATGTCCTTGTTGATGGACTCCGCGAGATAACCGTCCTCCTCGCCCATCATCTCTGTCGCCAGGCGAATGCGCGTCAGCGGTGTGCGCAGGTCGTGACTTACGCCCGCCATCAGCAGCGTACGATCGTCTGCCAGCTGCTTCACCCCTGCCGCCATATGGTTGAACGCGCGCGTGACCGATCGCACCTCAGAAGCACCGTATTCGCGCAGCGGCGGCGGAATAATACCTTTCCCCACCTGCAGGGCCGCATGCTCAAGATCGACTAAGGGTCGGTTTTGTATTCGGATAAACAGCCACGCGCCACCTATCGCCATCAGCATAATTGCCAGGGTGTAGCGGAACAGCGGCGAGAAATCGCCCTGATGGATTTCAGTCAGCGGGACGCGCACCCAGATATTGGGTGACAACCAGGTTTTCAGCCAGACGACCGGCGAGCTTTTGTTGACCTCAACGCGCACTTCCGTTGGGCCGCCCAGCTGCTGCGCCATCTGCTGGCTTAAGAATTCGTAGTGTTGCGCCCAGCGCAGACCTGCGTCTTCCGCCGCCTCGTTTGAGTACAGCGAAATGCCCAGCTCACGATAAATCTCACGACGGAACGCCGGAGGCACTACCAGCTGCGTGCCGTCCTCCAGCTGCAGTTTATCGGTCATCAGCATACGGACTTCGTAGGCTAACACCTTATTAAACTGCTGCAGGCTTGGCAGAATCGCGAAGTTCAGCACCACCAGATACGTCGTCACCAGGCTGACGAACAGCAGGGTGACGATCAGTAACAGGGTACGGGCAAACGAGCTGCGCGGTGAAAAGCGCATTCGCTTCATGCCTTAGAACCGTCCGGCACGAAGACGTAGCCCAGACCCCAGACGGTCTGAATATAACGAGGATGCGCAGGATCTTCTTCGACCATGCGGCGCAGACGGGAGATCTGTACGTCGATGGAACGCTCCATGGCGGAGTATTCGCGACCGCGTGCCAGGTTCATCAGTTTGTCGCGGGACAGCGGCTCACGCGGATGGCTGACCAGCGCTTTCAGCACCGCAAATTCACCGCTGGTGAGTGGCATCGGCTCATCTTCACGGAACATTTCGCGGGTGCCGAGGTTCAGCTTGAACTTACCGAAGGCAATCACTGCTTCTTCCTGAGACGGTGCGCCCGGCAGTTCGTTCGCCTGACGACGAAGCACAGCACGGATACGCGCCAGCAGCTCACGCGGGTTAAACGGTTTAGGAATGTAGTCGTCGGCGCCAATTTCCAGGCCCACGATACGGTCAACTTCTTCCCCTTTCGCCGTCACCATAATGATCGGCATCGGATTGCTCTGGCTGCGCAGACGACGGCAGATGGAGAGCCCGTCTTCGCCAGGAAGCATTAAATCGAGCACCATCAGGTGGAACGATTCACGGGTAAGCAGGCGATCCATTTGCTCGGCGTTCGCCACGCTTCGAACCTGGAAGCCCTGCTCGGTCAGATAACGCTCCAGCAGCGCACGCAGGCGCATGTCGTCATCCACGACCAGAATTTTATAGTTCTCTTGCATTGTATGTACTCCCAAAGGCCCGGATAGTGTTTCAGTACGTATTCTAAAAAAGTGCACGTCTACGACCAGCTAAATCTGGTATAAATTCTAGTCGAAATTGTTACAAAGCATATTTAACAGGAGCTTATCTGCACATTTCATCACATAAATCATTATTAATCCTGTCTGGTAAGCTATGTGGTACGTAATGTGCGTAATGTCTGTCATTGAGTAGAGTCTTAAAGGTCATCCCATGAAAACGCCGCTGATCACCCGCGAAGGGTACGAAAAACTCAAAAAAGAGATGGATTACCTCTGGCGGGAAGAGCGCCCGGAAGTGACCAAAAAAGTGACCTGGGCAGCCAGTCTTGGCGACCGCAGCGAGAACGCTGACTATCAGTATAATAAAAAACGTCTGCGCGAGATTGATCGCCGGGTACGTTATCTGACTAAATGCCTCGAGAACCTGCGAATCGTTGATTACTCACCGCAGCAGGAAGGCAAAGTCTTCTTCGGCGCATGGGTAGAGATCGAGAACGATGACGGTGCGACCCGGCGTTTTCGCATTGTCGGCTACGATGAAATTTTTGGTCGTAAGGATTACATCTCAATCGACTCGCCAATGGCCCGCGCGCTGCTGAAAAAGGAAGTCGGCGATTTAGCCGTGGTCCAGACACCTGCCGGGGAAGCCAGCTGGTACGTCAACGAAATTGAGTACGTTAAATAGTCCGAGAGCGCCCTCCACGGCTGGCATTTTGCCGTGCCAGTCCGTATAACTATCCCCTGTTTTTCGACAAACCAGATGACAAAGCCATGATGAAAGATTCGCTCTGCCGCATTATTGCGGGTGAACTTCAGGCCAGAGCCGAACAGGTAGAAGCTGCCGTTCGCCTGCTTGATGAAGGGAACACCGTGCCGTTTATTGCACGTTATCGTAAGGAAGTCACCGGCGGTCTGGATGACACGCAGCTGCGCAACCTGGAGACCCGTCTGGGCTACCTGCGTGAGCTGGAAGACCGTCGCCAGGCTATTCTCAAATCCATTGGCGAGCAGGGCAAACTGACCGATGCGCTGGCAGGTGCCATCAACGGCACAATGAGCAAAACCGAGCTGGAAGACCTCTATCTGCCGTACAAACCTAAGCGCCGCACCCGCGGGCAGATTGCGATTGAAGCAGGCCTCGAGCCGCTGGCCGATCTGCTGTGGACTACGCCGTCGCACGATCCCGAAACGGAAGCCGCGAAATTTATCGATGCAGAAAAAGGCGTGGCCGACACCAAAGCCGCCCTTGATGGCGCGCGCTACATTCTGATGGAGCGTTTTGCCGAGGACGCCGCGCTGCTCTCCAAAGTGCGTGATTACCTGTGGAAAAATGCCCACATCGTCTCTACCGTCGTGAGCGGTAAAGAAGAGGAAGGCGCGAAATTCCGCGACTACTTCGATCACCATGAACCGATTTCAACCGCCCCATCGCACCGCGCGCTGGCCATGTTCCGTGGCCGCAACGAAGGCGTTCTGCAACTCTCTCTCAATGCCGATCCGCAGTTCGACGAGCCGCCGAAAGAGAGCTACTGCGAGCAGATTATTACCGACCATCTCGGCCTGCGCCTGAATAACGCCCCGGCAGATAGCTGGCGCAAAGGCGTGGTGAGCTGGACCTGGCGCATCAAAGTGCTGATGCACCTCGAAACCGAACTGATGGGCACCGTGCGCGAGCGCGCAGAAGACGAAGCGATCAATGTTTTTGCCCGTAACCTGCATGATCTGCTGATGGCCGCCCCGGCGGGCCTGCGCGCAACGATGGGGCTCGATCCGGGCCTGCGTACCGGCGTAAAAGTGGCCGTCGTTGATGGCACCGGCAAACTGGTCGCGACCGACACCATCTATCCACACACCGGCCAGGCCGCGAAAGCCGCCGTTGTGGTTGCCGCCCTGTGTGAAAAATACAACGTTGAGCTGGTGGCGATTGGTAACGGCACCGCCTCCCGTGAAACCGAACGTTTCTTCCTCGATGTGCAGCAGCAGTTCCCGAAAGTGACCGCGCAGAAGGTGATCGTCAGCGAAGCCGGGGCGTCGGTCTATTCCGCGTCCGAACTGGCGGCGCTCGAGTTCCCGGATCTGGACGTTTCCCTGCGCGGCGCGGTCTCTATTGCCCGTCGACTGCAGGACCCGCTGGCCGAGCTGGTGAAAATCGATCCGAAATCCATCGGCGTGGGCCAGTATCAGCACGACGTCAGCCAGACTCAGCTGGCGCGTCGTCTGGATGCGGTGGTGGAAGACTGTGTGAACGCCGTCGGCGTGGACCTGAATACCGCCTCCGTCGCCCTGCTCACCCGCGTGGCGGGCTTAACCCGCATGATGGCGCAGAACATCGTTGCCTGGCGCGATGAGAACGGCCAGTTCCAGAATCGTCAGCAACTGCTGAAAGTGAGCCGTCTGGGGCCGAAAGCCTTCGAACAGTGCGCGGGCTTCCTGCGTATCAACCACGGCGATAACCCGCTGGACGCCTCTACGGTTCACCCGGAAGCCTATCCTGTCGTGGAGCGTATTCTGGCCGCCACGCAGCAGGCCCTGAAAGATCTGATGGGCAACAGCACCAACCTGCGCGATCTGAAAGCTGTCGATTTCACCGACGACAAATTCGGTGTGCCGACCGTAACCGACATCATCAAAGAGCTGGAAAAACCAGGCCGCGACCCGCGCCCTGAGTTTAAAACGGCGAAATTCGCCGAAGGCGTGGAGACGATGAAGGATCTGCAGCCGGGCATGGTGCTGGAAGGCGCGGTCACCAACGTCACCAACTTTGGTGCCTTTGTCGACATCGGCGTCCATCAGGATGGCCTGGTGCATATCTCGTCGCTGGCGGATAAGTTCGTGGAAGACCCTCACACTGTGGTCAAAGCGGGCGATATCGTGAAGGTGAAAGTGCTGGAAGTGGATATGCAGCGTAAGCGTATCGCGCTCACGATGCGTCTCGACGAGCAGCCAGGCGAAACTAACGCCCGCCGCAGCAACGGAGGTGGTGCGCGTGAGCAATCGCGTCCAAACGCGAAAGCCGCGAAACCTCGCCCTCAGGCGCAGCCTGCCGGTAACAGCGCGATGATGGATGCGCTGGCCGCCGCGATGGGCAAGAAGCGCTAACGTTAAACGCATTTGCCCGGCCTGTATATCCCCTGGCCGGGTAAACACGTTCCCGCCCGGCAATCAGACCCCACAAAGTTAAAATAAATAAGAATGTACTCACTCATTATTTATTAAATATGGAACCGATTGCATATCCATATTTAAACCATCGATTATCACTTAGTTAACAATTTAATTATTCATCCCTGACGCTCCATTTCAATAAATATTGAGCAAGGTCAAACAGTCCTCGATTTACCCCTCATATGAACATCCCGTCACATTTTAAATATTGCTGATAGAAACCATTCTCATTATCATGAACCTGTTGATTATTTAACCTTCGGTAAAAGTGGTCTCTATGCAATTCACACCAGACAGTGCCTGGAAAATTACCGGTTTTGCCCGCGAAATTAGCCCGGCGTATCGTCAAAAACTGCTGTCGTTAGGCATGCTGCCAGGATCATCATTCCAGGTGGTTCGCATTGCACCCTTGGGCGATCCCATTCATATCGAAACCCGTCGCGTCAATCTGGTATTGCGTAAGAAAGACCTCGCCTTATTAGAAGTCGAAGCTTTAGCCCGATAAACCGCCAGCAGTTATACCGAGTCTAAAACAATGAAAAAATTAACCATTGGCTTAATTGGTAATCCTAATTCCGGCAAGACAACCTTATTTAATCAGTTAACGGGCGCGCGTCAGCGTGTCGGTAACTGGGCGGGCGTCACGGTAGAACGTAAAGAAGGCCAGTTTTCAACAATCGATCATCAGGTCACCCTCGTTGACCTGCCTGGCACCTATTCACTCACCACCATTTCGTCCCAGACCTCTCTCGATGAGCAGATTGCCTGTCACTATATTCTGAGCGGCGATGCGGATTTACTGATTAACGTCGTCGATGCCTCCAATCTTGAGCGTAACCTCTATCTGACGTTACAGTTGCTGGAGCTGGGCATTCCGTGCATCGTGGCGCTGAATATGCTCGATATCGCCGAGAAGCAAAAAATTCGCATTGATATCGATGCGCTTTCCGCCCGTCTCGGCTGCCCGGTCATTCCGCTGGTCTCGACCCGTGCGCGCGGGATTGATGCCCTGAAACTGGCGGTCGATCGCCATACGGGCAATACCGATCTGGAGCTGGTTCACTATCCGCAGCCGCTGGTGCGCGAGGCCAGCATTCTGGCCGGCGAGATGAACAACGCGATGCCACAAAAACAGCGCAACTGGCTTGGGCTACAAATGCTGGAAGGCGATATCTATAGCCGGGGCTACGCTGGCGACGCCGCAGAGAGCCTGGAGATGTCGCTGGCACGCCTGAGCGACGAGCTGGACGATCCGGCGCTGCATATCGCCGATGCGCGCTATCAGAGTATCGCGGCCATTTGCGAAGTGGTCAGCAATACCCTGACCGCCGAGCCGAGCCGTTTCACCGCAGCGGTGGATAAAATCATTCTGAACCGTTTCCTCGGTTTGCCGATCTTCCTGCTGGTGATGTATGTGATGTTCCTGCTCGCCATCAACATCGGCGGTGCGCTGCAGCCACTGTTCGATGTTGGCTCGGTTGCGATCTTCATTCATGGCCTGCAATGGCTGGGCTACACCCTGCATTTCCCGGAGTGGCTGACGATTTTCCTCGCCCAGGGGCTGGGCGGCGGGATAAACACCGTTCTGCCGCTGGTGCCGCAGATCGGCATGATGTACCTGTTCCTCTCCTTCCTTGAAGATTCCGGTTATATGGCCCGCGCGGCGTTCGTGATGGACCGTCTGATGCAGGCGCTCGGCTTACCGGGCAAATCCTTCGTTCCGCTGATTGTCGGCTTTGGCTGTAACGTGCCGTCGGTGATGGGCGCACGTACTCTGGATGCTCCGCGCGAGCGTCTGATGACCATCATGATGGCGCCGTTTATGTCCTGCGGGGCGCGTCTGGCGATCTTCGCGGTCTTTGCGGCGGCGTTCTTTGGTCAGGAAGGCGCACTGGCAGTCTTCTCCCTCTACCTGCTGGGGATTGTGATGGCGATTCTCACCGGCCTGATGCTCAAGCACACCATCATGCGCGGCGAAGCGTCGCCGTTTGTGATGGAGCTGCCGGTTTACCACGTGCCGCATATCAAAAGCCTGCTGATTCAGACCTGGCAGCGCCTGAAAGGCTTCGTTCTCCGTGCCGGTAAAGTGATCGTCATCGTCAGTATTTTCCTGAGCGCGCTGAACAGTTTTACCCTCAGCGGCCAGGCGGCAGATAACATCAACGACTCGGCGCTGGCTTCCGTGAGTCGCGTCATTACCCCGCTGTTTAAGCCGATTGGCGTTCACGAAGATAACTGGCAGGCCACCGTCGGGTTGTTTACCGGTGCGATGGCGAAAGAGGTGGTCGTCGGCACGCTCAACACGCTCTATACGGCGGAAAATATTCAGGAAGAGGCGTTTAACCCGGCTGAGTTCCATCTCGGTGACGAGCTGCTCAGCGCCGTGGACGAAACCTGGCAGAGCCTGAAAGACACCATCAGCCTGAGCGTACTGGCAAACCCTATCGAAGCCAGCAAAGGCGACGGCGAAATGGCCACCGGTGCGATGGGTGTGATGAGCCAGAAATTTGGCAGCGCTTCAGCGGCGTACAGCTATCTGATTTTCGTCCTGCTCTACATTCCGTGCATTTCGGTGATGGGGGCCATTGCCCGCGAATCCAGCCGCGGCTGGATGGGCTTCTCGGTCCTGTGGGGGCTGAACATCGCTTACTCGCTGGCAACCGTCTTCTACCAGGCGGCTAACTTCAGCCAGCATCCGCGCTACAGTCTGGTGTGCATTCTGGCGGTGGTGCTGTTCAACGTCGTGCTGATTGGCCTGTTGCGCCGCGCCCGTAGCCGCGTGAACGTCAACCTGCTGGCCACGAATAAAACTGCGGCGAACTGCTGTAACAGCCCTGCGGGCGACTGCCACTAAGAGGTGAGATGATGGCATCGATGATTCAGGTTCGGGATTTACTGGCTCTTCAGGGGCGAATGGAGGCCAGACAGTTGAGCCTTTCCCTGCATACGCCGCAGCCGATGATCGATGCTATGCTCGAACGAATGGAAGCGATGGGTAAAGCCGTGCGGATTCAGGAAGATGCGGATAGTTGTTTTACGGGTAGTTGCAAAAGCTGTCCGGAAGGCAAAGCCTGCTTAAGGGAGTGGTGGGCGCTGCGCTAACACGATTTGCCGGGCAGCGTATGCCGCCCGGCAATACTGTTATTTATAGACTTCCGCCGTTGCATGAACGGTTTTCTCGCCTTTGTTCGCGCTGGTCACTACATAATACGTACCGCCCAGCTCATCAGCTTTTTTCGATAATTCTTTACGTGCATCCATTGGCGCAGTCGTTTTTGAGGTCGTAATCTCGCCAATTTTGGTCAGATTCATCTCTTTAACTTTGTCTTTTTCCAGCTCTTTCGCTGCAAATACGCCAAATGACAGAGACCCAATAACCAGTGATGTAACAATTCCCGTAACAAGTTTCATAACCATTACTCTCCATAGGTTTGTAGTTTTGATTATCGTAGGCTCAACTTCCGCAACGATATTTGAAGTATTGTTGCGGTATGAAACTTTTTCCAGGTGGATCAGTAAATAATCAGTTTAAACGCTGACTTAACGCCGTTAGCGCGTCGCAAAACGCCTCGGGATGCGAGACGAAAGGCGCATGTGCGGCTTTGGCAATGACCTTCGATTCGCTGTTCGGCCATAACGCATCCAGTATCGGCACCACTTTGCGCGGCACCAGGCCATCCAGATAACCGTAGATTCGCAGATGCGGCACTGAAAGCGCAGCCAGCGGTTCACGCAGGTCGACGGTTTTCAGAATTTCCAGCCCACCGTTGAGCACCTCAACCTCCGGCATGGGAAGTGCCAGCACCGCATTTTTGAGCATTCGCGCATCCTGACGCGCTGTTTCGGTTCCCAGAGTTTGCAGTGCCAGAAAGCGCTCAACCGTCCGCTTGAAATCTTCGCTCAGCTGCTGCTGGAAACCGGCCAACACCTCCGGCTTGATACCCGGCCACTCATCCCGCGCCGCAAAGCAAGGCGATGATGCGACCGTCACCAGCGCCTGAACGCGCGCCGGGTGCGTCAGGGCGATCTGGCTCGCCACCAGCCCGCCCAGGCTCCAGCCGAGCCAGATCGCTTTTTGCGGCGCGCGTTCCAGAACATGCCGGGCCATCTCATCGAGGGGCATCCCGCCAAACCCGTGGCTGCGGCCAAATCCCGGCAGATCCACCAGATGCAGCGTAAATTGCGAGGCCAGTTCCTCCTGAATGCAATGCCAGACTTCAGCGTTCAGCCCCCATCCGTGCAGCAGCACAAGATCAACATTTCCCGTGCCCGTGGTCTGCCACCAAAGATTGTACATCGGTTAGGATTCTCTTTTTTAACAAGGAAGTTGCCCATGCTATCAGTGCCCGGCTTGTGCTGGCTATGCCGAATGCCGCTCAGGATGAGCCGCTGGGGGATCTGCTCCGTCTGCACGCGCGCCTTTGAGCGCCGACCTCCCTGCTGCCCCCAGTGCGGTTTATCCGCAACGCGCGTCGATATCCCCTGCGGGCGATGCCTGCAAAAACCGCCGCCGTGGGGCGATCTGGTGGCGGTCGATAATTACGTTCAGCCCCTGAGCAGCCTGATCCACCAGTTTAAGTTTTCTCGCCAGACGCAGCTGGCGGGGCCGCTGGCGCGCCTGCTGATACTCGCCGTTTTGCAGGCCCGGCGCTCGCGGGGGTTACCTGCCGTGGATCTTCTTATCAGCGTGCCGTTGCATCGTCGACGTCACTGGCGTCGCGGCTACAATCAGAGCGACCTGTTGTGTCGCCCTCTTTCCCGTTGGCTACGCTGTGACTGGCAACCGGACGCGTTAAAACGCACACACGCAACGGCCGTTCAGCACCGGTTAAGCGCGCGGTTGCGCAAAAGAAATCTAAAAAATGCCTTTCGCCTTGATTTAGCGGTCAAGGGGCGCCATATCGCGATTGTGGATGATGTCGTCACAACCGGCAGCACCGTGGCGGAGCTTTCCCGACTGCTTTTGCAAAGCGGCGCAGCGACGGTTCAGGTATGGTGTTTGTGTCGTACCTTGTAGCCCTTTTCCGATGGGCGTATTATTATACCCAGGTAATTTAGTCAACTATTAGGCCAAAGCTATGATCCGTATTTCCGATTCTGCACAATCACACTTTGCCAAACTGCTGGCAAATCAGGAAGAAGGGACGCAGATCCGCGTGTTTGTGATTAATCCAGGCACTCCGAATGCAGAATGCGGTGTCTCTTATTGTCCTCCGGACGCTGTGGAAGCATCTGACACTGCCCTTAAATTTGAGCAGCTCACCGCCTATGTCGATGAGTTAAGCGCGCCATACCTTGATGACGCCGAGATCGATTTCGTCACCGATCAGCTGGGTTCTCAGCTGACGCTGAAAGCACCAAACGCCAAAATGCGTAAAGTGTCTGATGATGCGCCGCTGATGGAGCGCGTAGAGTATCTGCTGCAATCCCAGATCAACCCGCAGCTGGCGGGCCACGGCGGTAAAGTCACGCTGATGGAGATCACCGAAGACGGTCTGGCGATCCTGCAGTTCGGCGGCGGCTGTAACGGCTGTTCCATGGTCGACGTGACCCTGAAAGAAGGGATCGAAAAGCAGATGCTGAACGAGTTCCCGGAACTGAAAGGCGTGCGCGATCTCACCGAACACCAGCGCGGCGAGCACTCTTACTACTAAGTTCCCGTCTTTTTTTACCCGGTGCCGCGCAGCGAGCCGGGCCGTTAAATCAGATCCCAGGCCGGGTAAGGCGATTTCGCCTCCCGGCTTTTGTTTGCCCGTCGCTCCCCGCCCCATATGTTGACCTGCGTCTCATAATTCAAATTTTGCCTGCCTGGGTGATTCTCAATCTGCACATGTTACCCGTATCATTCGCGTGGGCACTAAGCATCCTCATAACAGCCGACTAAACTTATTAGTTTCGCAGGCAATCAGTATTAGTGCCGTTAATTCTCTGTTCCCGGTTGGGACAATCGGAAATTGTCGTTGAAACAATGACGTTACCCATAACAATTGAAAGGCCAGGTTAATCATGCCATTAGTTATTGTCGCTATCGGTGTTGTCTTATTACTGCTCTTGATGATCCGTTTCAAACTGAACGGCTTCATCGCTCTGGTTCTGGTGGCACTTGCAGTGGGTCTGATGCAAGGGATGCCGCTGGTGAAAGTCATCAGCTCAATTAAAGCAGGTGTGGGCGGAACGCTCGGTAGCCTGGCGCTGATCATGGGCTTCGGTGCCATGCTCGGTAAAATGCTGGCAGACTGCGGTGGTGCACAGCGCATCGCGACCACGCTGATTGCCAAATTTGGTAAACAACACATTCAGTGGGCGGTGGTGTTAACCGGTTTTACCGTCGGTTTCGCGCTGTTCTATGAAGTCGGCTTCGTGCTGATGCTGCCGCTGGTCTTCACCATCGCGGCTGCCGCCAACATTCCGCTGCTGTTTGTCGGTGTGCCGATGGCGGCTGCCCTGTCCGTTACACACGGCTTCCTGCCGCCGCACCCGGGTCCAACCGCTATCGCGACCATCTTCCACGCGGATATGGGTAAAACCCTGCTGTTCGGTACGATTCTGGCGATCCCAACCGTTATTCTGGCCGGCCCGGTGTTTGCACGCTGCCTGAAAGGTATCGACAAGCCAATTCCGGAAGGTCTGTATAGCGCAAAAACCTTCACCGAAGCGGAAATGCCAAGCTTTGGCGTCAGCGTCTGGACCTCTCTGGTGCCGGTTGTGCTGATGGCGATGCGCGCAGTTGCTGAAATGGTGCTGCCAAAAGGTCACGCGTTCCTCTCCGTCGCTGAGTTCCTCGGTGACCCGGTGATGGCGACGCTGATTGCGGTTCTGATTGCCCTCTTCACCTTCGGTCTGAACCGTGGCCGTAGCATGGATCAGATCAACGAGACGCTTGGCTCTTCCATCAAAATCATCGCCATGATGCTGCTGATTATCGGCGGTGGCGGTGCGTTCAAGCAGGTTCTGGTCGACAGCGGCGTAGACAAATACATCGCCTCGATGATGCATGAAACCAACATTTCGCCAATCCTGATGGCCTGGTCGATTGCTGCGGTGCTGCGTATCGCGCTGGGTTCTGCAACCGTTGCGGCAATCACTGCCGGCGGTATTGTAGCGCCACTGATTGCCACCACGGGCGTTAGCCCTGAGCTGATGGTTATCGCAGTGGGTTCCGGTAGCGTCATCTTCTCCCACGTGAACGATCCAGGCTTCTGGCTGTTCAAGGAGTACTTCAACCTGACGATCGGCGAGACCATCAAGTCCTGGTCGATGCTGGAAACGATTATCTCCGTGTGCGGCCTGATTGGGTGTCTGCTGCTGGCGATGGTGGTTTAAGCACAAAAAAGCCGGGTGGTGGTTGCGCCTGACCCGGTCTAAAACGTTAAAAGCCCGGCAAACTAATGATGTTTGCCGGGCTTTTTTTATCACTTCTTCGCTTTTCTGCGCTTATCCAAATCCTTAATCAGCTTGTTCACACCGTCATCGGCAAACATCTTTTCAAGGGTGGTGGAGAGCTTGCGCCGCCAGTTTTTGTACTGATAGCTGGTGCCCGGAATGTTCACCGGCTCTGCCATTCCCAGCCAGTCCTCGGGTTGCAGGCCCAGCAGGGCGCTATTGCTGTCGGCTATGTAGCGCTGCATGCCGCGATTCAGGGTTGCCGTCATCGCCATCAGCGAGGCTTTATGCCCGGCGCGTTTTGGCAGGCAGCCGTGCTTATGCAGCGCATCCAGTAGCCCCTGTTTGGCCAGCTCGCGGTCCTGATACAGCCCGCGCAGCACCACTTCGTCTGGATATAACCCTAACGTTTTGCCGAGCGTGAGATCACCGCTCTCCCAGTAGCCTCGCAGCGTAGGAAGATCATGCGTTGTCGCGACAGCCATTGATTGTTGAGGGTACGCTTGCGGCGAACGGAACGTCTTCTCATGGTCACTTTCGAAATAGAGTACTTTGTATGAATAAACGCCACTCTCGCGTAATTTACTGACGATTTCAACCGGCACGGTCCCGAGATCTTCGCCAATCACCATGCAGTTGTGACGCTGACTTTCCAGCGCGAGGATCGACAGCAGATCGTCCACCGGGTAATGCACATAGGCACCGTGATCCGCCGTTTCACCGTAAGGGATCCACCACAGGCGCAGCACGGACATCACGTGGTCGATACGCAGCGCGCCGCAGTTTTGCATATTGGCGCGCAGCAAATCGATAAACGGCTCGTACCCGCGCGCGACCATCACATGCGGGTCCATCGGTGGCAATCCCCAATTCTGTCCTAGCGGGCCGAGGATATCCGGCGGGGCGCCGACGGAGGCTTTCAGGCAGTAAAGCTCGCGGTCGCACCAGGTTTCGGCTCCGCCTTCCGCCACGCCTACGGCCAGATCGCGATACAGACCAATCGGCATGTCGTAGCCCTGGCTCTCCTGCCAGCAGGCGGCAAACTGACTGTACGCCAGCCATTGCAGCCACAGGAAAAAGTCCACTTCATCGGCGTGTTGCTTGCAAAAGGCTTTCACCTCCGGGGAGTCCACCGACTGATAGGCTTCCGGCCACACAGGCCAGCCCCAGCGCATTTCGTCCTCTTTCACCTGATACGCATGCAGCGCGTCAAACGCCGCCTGCCAGTAGAGGCTTTCGCCTTCCTGGGCGACGAACTGACGGAACGCTTTCATCTGGTCGTCCGTGCGCTTTGTAAAGCCTTTCCAGGTCATACGCAGGGCAGCCATTTTCAGGGCCGTTACCGTCGCATAGTCGACCCAGTCGGCTTCCCGCACCTGTTTCAGCGTCTGCTGGGTGGTGGTGAGATTCCACCACGCCTGGGCCTCTTTGCTTTTCCTGAAATCCTCCAGCGCGTTGACGTCGATATAAATCACATTCAGCCAACGGCGGGACGACGGGCTATACGGGCTGGCGCTTTCCGGATTCGCCGGATAGAGGGCATGGATTGGGTTGAGGCCGATAAACGCCCCGCCGCGCTTGCCCACCTCCGCCAGCATATTTTTCAGATCGCCGAAATCGCCGATCCCCCAGTTTTCATTCGAACGTAGCGTGTAAAGCTGCACGCAGGCGCCCCACAGCTTTTTCCCGTCGATTAGCGCCTGCGGCTCGTAGCAGCGTTTCGGCGCGATGATCACCCTGCAGTGATAGCGCTTATCATCCTGCGTCAGCGTCAGGGTGTGGTAGCCGTGCGGCAGTTTTGCCGGAAGGGTGAGATTTTTCCCGCCCGTCGCATGGCCCTTATGCTGCTGGCCCTCTTCGGTGGTTAACAGCCAGCTGAATTCGCCGCGGCCTTCCACCAGCAACGCCATCTTCTTACCGGCAGTGAACACCTTCACCACCGGCACCGGCGCTACCGCCGCTTTCGCGGCGGGCGTTGTTTTGTGCATGGCGTCCAGCAAACGTCGTTTGGTTTCAGCGCCAATTGACTGTGGTTTGCCGTGAGCATTGATGTAACTGGGGCTGATCCCCGCCGCCAGGGCGGCATTATCCAGACGTTTGCTGTCCATCGCGCTTCCTTAGCGTTTTGCCTGCCAGATACGGGCCTGATAATCACGGATTGAACGGTCAGAGCTGAACATCCCACAGCGCGCGGTATTCAGAATACATGCGCGCGTCCAGGCGTCCTGATCGCGGTACAGCACATCCACCTGCTTCTGTGCTTCAACATAGGCCGCGAAATCAGCCATTACCAGATACGGATCGCCGCCCTGTTTGCCGATGCTGTGCAGCATCTGGTCGAAGGCGTGTTTGTCACCGTCGCTGTATTTGCCGCTTTCCAGCTCCTTCAGCACTGCATCCAGAACCTTGTCTTTCTTGCGCCATTTCACCGGATCGTAGCCTTTGGCTTTAAGGGCTTTCACCTCCTCGACCGTGTGACCGAAGATAAAGATATTCTCTTCACCCACCTGCTCGGCGATTTCGACGTTCGCGCCGTCCAGCGTGCCGACGGTTAAGGCACCGTTCAGGGCCAGCTTCATGTTACCGGTGCCGGACGCCTCTTTGCCCGCAGTCGAAATCTGCTCGGAGATATCCGCCGCCGGGATCAGCATTTCCGCTGCGGACACGCAGTAATCCGGCAGGAACACCACTTTCAACTTGTCGCCCACCTGCGGATCGTTGTTCACCGCTTCAGCCACTTTGTTAATGGCGAGGATAATGTTCTTCGCCAGGTAGTAGCCCGGCGCCGCTTTGGCACCGAAAAGGAATACGCGCGGCACGCGGTTCGCGTTCGGGTTTTCGCGGATCTCTTTGTACAGCGCCAGAATGTGCAGCAGGTTCAGGTGCTGACGTTTGTACTCGTGCAGGCGTTTGATCTGGATATCAAAAATCGCGTTCGGGTTGATTTCAATCCCCGTGCGCACTTTCACGAACGCCGCGAGGCGCACTTTGTTCTCTTGTTTGATGGCCTGGTATTTCTGGCGGAATTTGGCATCGTCAGCCTGCTTTTCCAGGTTGATCAGCTGGTCGAGATCGTTGGCCCACTCTTTCTTCAGCGTTTTATCCAGCAGCGCGGCGAGAGCCGGGTTGCACTGTTTGATCCAGCGACGCGGCGTAATGCCGTTGGTGACGTTATGGAATTTGTTCGGCCAGAGCTGGTGATATTCCGGGAACAGATCTTTAACCACCAGATCCGAGTGCAGCGCCGCTACGCCGTTCACCGCAAAACCGCTGACCACGCACATGTTCGCCATGCGGACCTGTTTGTCGTGCACCACCGCCAGTTTCGCCCAGACCGCTTTATCGCCCGGCCAGGTTTTCGTCACCAGCACTTTGAACCGATCGTTGATCTGATTGATGATCTGCATATGGCGCGGCAGCAGCGCTTTCACCAGTTTCTCATCCCAGCACTCCAGCGCTTCAGGCATCAGGGTGTGGTTGGTGTAGGCGAAGGTTTTGCTGGTGATTGCCCAGGCCGCGTCCCAGCTCAGCTGGTGCTCATCAAGCAGCACGCGCAGCAGTTCCGGAATGGCGATGGTTGGGTGAGTATCGTTGAGCTGAATCACTTCGTAATCCGCCAGCTCTGACAGCTTACGGCCCGCCAGATGATGGCGACGCAGGATATCCGCCACAGAACAGGCGCACTGGAAATACTGCTGCATCAGGCGCAGCTTTTTGCCCGCCAGATGGTTGTCGTTCGGGTAGAGCACTTTAGTCAGTTTTTCGGCGTCGATACCCTGCTGCTCGGCACGCAGGAAATCGCCGTCGTTAAATTTGGTCAGGTTGAACGGATGGGCATGCTTCGCCTGCCACAGACGTAGCGGCTGCGCCACGCCGTTGCGATAGCCCAGCACCGGCAGATCCCAGGCTTCACCGGTGATCACAAAACCCGGCTCCCAGTGGCCCTGTTTAGACACTTTCCCGCCGATACCCACCTGCACATCGAGTTGTGCGTTGTGGCGGAACCACGGATAGCTGCCGCGATGCCAGTCGTCCGGCGCTTCAATCTGATTCCCGTCGTTAAAGGACTGACGGAACAGGCCGTACTGGTAGTTCAGACCATACCCGATAGCGGATTGCCCCACCGTCGCCATGGAATCCAGGAAACAGGCCGCCAGACGCCCTAACCCACCGTTACCTAAACCGGGGTCGGTCTCTTCTTCCAGCAGATCGGTCAGGTTAACGCTGTGCTCGCTGAGCACGTCGCTCACCTCCTGATACCAGCCGAGGTTCAGCAGGTTGTTGCCGGTCAGACGACCGATCAGGAACTCCATGGAGATGTAGTTCACATGACGCTGGTTTTTCACCGGCTTCGCCGCAGGCTGAGCACTGAGCAGTTCGGCCAGCGCACCGCTCACGGCCTGCCACCACTGATGAGACGTCATGTCTTCGGCTGCAGACAAACCAAATCGCTGCCACTGACGCGTCAGGGCAGCCTGAAATTGAGCTTTGTTGAAGGTAGGCTGAGACATAGGGAATCGGCATCCTGTAGAGAAAGAAAAGATAATGGCGCTAGTGTGCCAGGCTCATTCCGGCTCTTCCTCCTCCTGCCAGGGATTAGACAGGGAGGAGTAGCGGGGATGAGCGCAAAAGTGTGATCAAGGCCACTCTGTGAGCATAGAACGAGTGTGCCAATACGGCGCGAGGATAAACGGGAAGAGTGTCAAAAAAATGAAATGCAGTTTCGGATGAAATTAATAACAGCAGAAATGATTGCTTACCAGGAATAATATTTCTTGCTTTTAGGCCTTTCTCAGAGGGTTATTTTCCAGGAATAACTATACCGGTTATTTATTAACTTCGTGATGAGAATCGCCTAATGAAACCAGTTTCAGGATAAGCGCACTAAATGCATACAAGCCAGCATCCATGCGGGATATAGGGCATCTAGGAAAGTTCCCGGTCAATGAGAAATAATTTTGTGACAGAGTGCAAATTAAGGGATAGAAAAGACGGACATAACTTGCAATAGTTCCTTTTCTGGCCGACCTTATATCAATTAATTACGAAGCGCAAAAAAAATCGATTTTCCTCGTTTCCCCACAGTGAAGTGAAAAACTTATGTTGATTCCGTCCAAATTAAGTCGCCCGGTTCGTCTTGACCATACTGTGGTCCGCGAACGTCTGCTGGCGAAACTTTCCGGCGCGAATAATTTCCGACTGGCGCTGGTTACGAGTCCTGCAGGTTATGGAAAAACAACGCTCATCTCACAGTGGGCCGCAGGCAAAAGCGATTTAGGCTGGTACTCCCTTGATGAGGGCGATAACCAGCAGGAGCGCTTTGCCAGCTACTTGATCGCCGCCATACAGCAGGCGACTAACGGGCATTGCGTCACCAGCGAAGTGATGGTGCAAAAACGCCAGTACGCCAGCCTCTCCTCCCTGTTCGCCCAGCTGTTCATTGAGCTGGCCGAATGGCATCGTCCGCTGTTCCTGGTGATTGACGATTACCACCTGATCACCAATCCGGTGATCCACGAATCCATGCGTTTCTTCCTGCGCCATCAGCCGGAGAACCTGACCCTGGTGGTACTGTCACGTAATCTGCCGCAGTTGGGAATTGCCAACCTGCGCGTGCGCGATCAGCTGCTCGAAGTAGGTAGCCAACAGCTGGCCTTTAACCATCAGGAAGCGAAACAGTTCTTTGACTGCCGCCTCAGCTCGCCGATTGAAGCCTCAGAAAGCAGCCGCCTGTGCGACGACGTAGCCGGCTGGGCAACCGCGTTGCAACTCATCGCCCTCTCAGCGCGTCAGAATAACAGCCCGACGCATCAGTCTGCGCGCCGCCTGGCGGGCATTAATGCCAGCCACCTGTCCGATTATCTGGTCGACGAAGTGCTGAACAGCGTTGACCCGGCGACCCGCCAGTTCCTGCTGAAAAGCTCGCTACTGCGCTCCATGAACGATGCGCTGATTGTGCGCGTTACTGGCGAAGACAACGGCCAGATGCGCCTCGAAGAGATTGAACGTCAGGGGCTGTTCCTGCAACGCATGGACGACTCCGGCGAATGGTTCAGCTTCCACCCGCTGTTTGGCAACTTCCTGCGCCAGCGCTGTCAGTGGGAAATGGCCACCGAATTACCCGACGTCCACCGCTCCGCAGCGGAAAGCTGGATGGCACAAGGCTTCCCAAGCGAAGCGATCCACCACGCGCTCGCCGCCGGTGACGCCAACATGCTGCGCGATATCCTGCTCAACCACGCCTGGGGCCTGTTCAACCACAGCGAGCTGACCCTGCTCGAAGAGTCACTCCGCGCCCTGCCGTGGGAAAGCCTGCTGGAAAATCCGCGTCTTGTCCTGTTGCAGGCGTGGCTGATGCAGAGCCAGCACCGCTACAGCGAAGTGAACACCCTGCTGGCCCGCGCCGAACAAGAGATGAAAGGCGAAATGGACGGCACGCTGCACGGCGAATTTAACGCCCTGCGTGCGCAGGTGGCCATCAACGATGGTGATCAGGAAGAGGCCGAACGTCTGGCAATGATCGCCCTCGACGAGCTGCCGCTGGCGAACTATTACAGCCGCATTGTCGCCACCTCGGTCCACGGGGAAGTGCTGCACTGCAAAGGGGATCTCACCCGTTCTCTGTCGCTGATGCAGCAGACGGAGCAGATGTCCCGCCGCCATGACGTCTGGCATTACGCTCTGTGGAGCATGATCCAGCAGAGCGAAATCTTATTTGCTCAGGGGTTCTTGCAAGCCGCCTGGGAGACACAGGAAAAAGCGTTCCAGCTGATACAGGATCAACACCTGGAACAGCTGCCGATGCACGAGTTCCTGCTGCGCATTCGCGCGCAGCTGCTGTGGGCCTGGGCGCGTCTCGATGAGGCCGAAGCCTCTGCCCGTCATGGCGTTGACGTTCTCTCCACCTTCCAGCCGCAGCAGCAGCTGCAATGTCTGGCGCTGCTGGTGCAGTGCTCGCTGGCGCGCGGCGATCTGGATAACGCCCGCAACCATCTGAACCGTCTGGAAAACCTGCTGGGCAATGGTCAGTACCATAGCGACTGGGTTTCCAACGCCGATAAAGTCCGGGTGATTTACTGGCAAATGATCGGCGATAAGAAATCAGCCGCCAACTGGCTGCGTCAGACGCCAAAACCGGAATTTGCCAATAACCACTTCCTGCAAAGCCAGTGGCGCAACATCGCCCGTGCGCAGATCCTGCTCGGTGAGTTTGAGCCTGCGGAAATTGTGCTCGAAGAGCTGAACGAAAACGCCCGCAGTCTGCGTCTGATGAGCGATCTGAACCGCAACCTGCTGCTGCTCAATCAGCTTTACTGGCAGGCAGGGCGGAAAAATGACGCACAGCGCGTCTTGCTGGAAGCATTACAGCTGGCGAACCGCACCGGGTTCATCAGCCACTTTGTGATTGAAGGCGAAACGATGGCGCAGCAACTGCGTCAGCTGATTCAACTCAATACCCTGCCGGAGCTGGATCAGCACCGCGCCCAGCGTATTCTGCGGGAAATTAACCAGCATCATCGCCACAAGTTCGCGCATTTTGATGAGAACTTTGTCGAACGTCTGCTGAACCATCCGGAAGTGCCGGAGCTGATTCGCACCAGCCCGCTCACCCAGCGTGAATGGCAGGTTCTGGGGCTGATTTATTCGGGTTACAGCAACGAACAGATTGCGGGCGAGCTGGCGGTCGCGGCGACCACCATCAAAACCCATATTCGCAATTTGTATCAGAAACTCGGCGTGGCGCATCGTCAGGATGCGGTGCAACATGCGCAGCAATTGCTGAAGATGATGGGTTACGGCGTGTAATGCAATGCCCGGCGGCGGGACGTTTGCCGGGCCTGAAGTTAAGTCAGTCGGGAGGCGCTGCCGCCGCCCGGACCGGGATTAGCACAGCTCTAACTGAACGTTATTGTCCTTAATCACCTGCAACACCCCCGCTGGCGGCATTACGTCGGTGTACACGGCATTGACCATGCTGATGCTGCCCATATTTACCATCGCGTTACGGCCAAATTTCGAGTGATCCACCACCAGCATAACGTGGCGCGAGTTGTCGATAATCGCCCGTTTGGTGCGCACTTCATGGTAATCAAATTCCAGCAGAGAACCATCGCTGTCGATGCCGCTGATCCCAAGGATGCCGAAATCGAGGCGGAACTGGGAGATAAAATCGAGCGTCGCTTCACCAATGATTCCGCCGTCGCGGCTGCGCAGTTCGCCGCCCGCCAGAATGATGCGGAAATCTTCTTTCTGCATCAGGGTATTGGCGACGTTAAGGTTGTTGGTGACCACGCGCAGATTTTCATGGTTGAGCAACGCATGGGCCACCGCTTCTGGCGTCGTTCCGATATCAATAAACAGCGTCGCGCCGTTGGGGATCTGGCTCGCCACTTTGGCGGCAATACGCTCTTTCTCTGCGGTTTGCGTCGCCTTACGGTCATGCCATGAGGTATTCACCGAGCTGGACGGCAGGGCCGCGCCGCCGTGGTGACGCAGAATACGGTTCTGATCGGCCAGATCGTTTAAATCACGACGAATTGTTTGCGGGCTGACGGCGAATTGCTCCACCAGCTCTTCGGTGCTGACGTATCCCTGCTTTTTAACCAGTTCGATAATGGCGTCATGACGTTGCGTTTGTTTCATGAAATATCCCTGGGAATTATGTTCGTTTTCGCGCATTCCGCGTATCAGCAAAGGCCATCACCAGCCCCACGCCCAGCCCGGCAACGTGTGCGCCATTGGCGATAGACATACCAAACAGATCAAACCATCCGGCAATGAGCCATATTAAAGCAAAGGTGATTAACCCGCGTTGCAGATAGATGCCGCTTTGTGGGTCGCGCTCGCCGCGCAGCCAGACATAGCCCATTAACGCATACACCACGCCGGACAAACCGCCGAACCACGGGCCGCTAAACTTGTGCTGCACATAGCCGCTCAGCAGGGCGCTGATCACGGTGATGACGACGAGTTTACCGGTGCAGAGGCGCTTCTCAACGGCGCCACCGAGATACCACCACCACAGCAGGTTAAAGAGGATATGCAGCACCGAGAAGTGCATCAGGGCATGGCTGAAGTAGCGCCAGACGTCAAACTGCACCGAAGCGTCATACGGCCAGGCCAGGGCAATCATCACCTGCTGATCGCCCACCACGTTCATGATGATAAACACCAGAATACAGGCCGCCATCAGCAGCAGGGTAAACGGCCCGGCGCGCTCGCGCACGGTGGCTAAGAAAGGGAAACGCTGATAGTGCAGCCCGCTGTCCGTGTGGCCGGAGGTCCAGCTGGCCGCCAGATAGCGTGGGTCCGCAGGGTTTTCAAGAAAGCGCGCCAGCTCGGTGTTAACAAAATTCGCCTGGCTTTCATCAGCAAGACAGACATCGGTTTGCGTATGCTGTTGAATCGTCAGGATCACACCCTGCGTCGCCATATAATCGACAAACGCCTGAGCGACGCGCGGGTTCGTAAAAGAGGTAATCATCAACATGGGCGGCAGTCGCTTATTTCCGTACAAAAGAGGACAGTATAACTGCGTCAGCCGCCAAAGGCGTGTTCTACTTCCGCCGGAAAATGACGATGCCAGGCGTCGAAGCCGCCATCAACGCTGTATACCGCGTCATAACCCTGCTGGAGCAGGTATTGCGCGGCACCTTTGCTGCTGTTGCCGTGGTAGCACATCACCATCACTGGCGTTTCAAAGTCGTTATCGCGCATAAACGCGCTCAGGCTGTCGTTCGTCAGATGAAACGCGCCCGGCGTGTGGCCCATCGCAAAACTTTGCGGATCGCGGATATCCACCAGCACCGCCTTTCCCTGGTGCATCTTCTGATGGGCTTCTTCTACATTAATGCATTCAAACTGTTCCATTCGATTCTCTTCGTTTTTCAGGTTTGGTGCGCTCTCCCGCAGGAAGAGGGGAAAACTATTTTACCCCGTAGTGTACGTCCTGGCGGCGGCGAAACGCCATTATGTTATCTCTATCACTCAAAATTGTTTTTTTGATGTTACCAAAAGAGCGTTCCTTTGCTATTATGAGCGATATCGAACATTTCTGAGCTTTAACGAAAGTGCGTGAGGGTGATATGGAAACCAAAGATCTGATTGTGATAGGCGGTGGCATTAACGGTGCCGGTATTGCGGCGGATGCTGCAGGACGCGGATTATCTGTACTGATGCTGGAAGCCAACGATCTCGCCTGCGCGACGTCGTCCGCCAGCTCCAAATTGATCCACGGTGGCCTGCGCTACCTGGAGCACTACGAGTTCCGCCTGGTCAGCGAAGCGCTGGCGGAGCGTGAAGTGCTGCTGAAAATGGCCCCTCACCTGGCGATTCCGATGCGTTTCCGTCTGCCTCATCGCCCGCATTTACGTCCGGCATGGATGATCCGAATTGGTCTGTTTATGTACGATCATCTGGGTAAACGTACAAGTCTGCCGGGATCGACTGGTTTGCGTTTTGGCTCAGAATCGGTTCTGAAACCGGAAATCGTGCGCGGATTCGAATATTCCGACTGCTGGGTAGACGATGCGCGTCTGGTGCTGGCGAACGCCCAGATGGTCGTGAAGAAAGACGGCGAGGTCAAAACCCGCACTCGCGCCACCGCTGCACGCCGTGAAAACGGGCTGTGGATTGTGGAAGCCGAAGATATCGATACCGGCGAGAAATTCAGCTGGCAGGCGCGCGGCCTGGTGAACGCCACTGGCCCGTGGGTGAAACAGTTCTTTGACGACGGCATGAAATTGCCCTCGCCGTACGGCATCCGCCTGATCAAGGGCAGCCATATCGTTGTTCCGCGCGTGCACACCCAGAAGCAGGCCTACATCCTGCAAAACGAAGATAAGCGTATCGTGTTTGTGATCCCGTGGATGGACGAGTTTTCAATCATCGGCACCACCGACGTGGAGTACAAAGGCGATCCGAAGAACGTCGAAATCGACGAGAGCGAAATCGGCTACCTGCTGAAAGTCTATAACGCCCACTTTAAGAAACAGCTGGGCCGCGATGACGTGGTCTGGACTTACTCCGGCGTGCGTCCGCTGTGCGATGACGAATCTGATTCCCCGCAGGCGATCACCCGTGACTATACGCTCGATATTCATGACGTAGACGGCCAGGCGCCGCTGCTGTCGGTCTTTGGCGGCAAGCTGACGACCTACCGTAAGCTGGCGGAACATGCGCTGGAAAAACTGACGCCGTACTACAAAGGTATCGGCCCGGCGTGGACCAAAGGCGCGACGCTGCCTGGCGGTGATATCGGCAGCGACCGCGATGACTTTGCGGCAAAACTGCGCCGCCGTTATCCGTTTATTACTGAATCCATGGCACGCCATTACGCGCGCACTTACGGTAGCAATACCGAGTGGATTCTGGGGGAAGCGAAAACGCTCGCCGATCTCGGTGAACATTTTGGTCATGAGTTGTATGAAGCGGAGCTGCGTTACCTGGTCGAGCACGAGTGGGTGCGCCGTCTGGACGATGCCATCTGGCGTCGTACCAAAGAGGGGATGTGGCTGGATGCGGAGCAGCAATCGCGCGTGGCGCAGTGGCTGGCCCAACATGCGGGAAAGCGTAAATTGTCACTGGCATCGTAATGCCCCGCCCTCCCACACAGCGTGAGGGCGAAGACATAAAAAACGGCAACTTACGTTGCCGTTTTGCATTTACAACCGCACCGGATCAATATGCCAAATGGTCTCGGCATACTCTTTGATGGTCCTGTCGGATGAGAAATAGCCCATGTTGGCGATATTGAGCATCGCTTTGGTGGCCCACTCCTCCTGATGGCGATACAGCTCGTCCACCTTGTCCTGACAATCCACATAGCTGCGATAATCCGCCAGCACCTGATAGTGATCGCCGAAGTTAATCAGAGAATCCACCAGATCGCGATAGCGGCCAGGCTCTTCCGGGTTAAACAGGCCGGTGGCGATCTGCGTCAGCACTTCGCGCAGCTCTTCATCCTGCTCGTAATACTCGCGTGGTTTGTAGCCCTGCTTGCGCAGCTCCTCCACCTCTTCCGCCGTATTCCCGAAGATAAAGATATTGTCCGCACCGACGTGCTCCAGCATCTCGACGTTAGCACCGTCCAGCGTGCCGATAGTCAGCGCGCCGTTCAGGGCAAACTTCATGTTACTGGTCCCGGATGCCTCGGTCCCCGCGAGCGAAATCTGCTCGGAGAGATCCGCCGCCGGAATGATCAGCTGCGCCAGACTCACGCTGTAGTTGGGGATGAAGACGATCTTCAGTTTGTCGCCAATCTGCGGATCGTTGTTGATCACCTTCGCCACGTCATTGATGAGGTGAATGATGTGCTTCGCCATGTAGTACGCCGAGGCGGCCTTACCGGCAAAAATGTTCACACGCGGCACCCACTCCGCCGTCGGATCGGCTTTGATGCGGTTGTAGCGGGTGACCACATGCAGCACGTTCATCAGCTGACGTTTGTACTCGTGAATACGTTTAATCTGCACGTCAAACAGCGCTTTCGGATTCGCGATGACGTTCAGGTGCTGAGCCATGTACACCGCGAGGCGTTTTTTGTTCAGCAGCTTGGCGTCGCGTACCGCTTTGTTCACCGTCGGGAAATCGGCGTGCTGTTCCAGTTCGCTCAGCTGACTGAGATCGGTACGCCAGGTGCGACCGATGTTTTCATCCAGCACCTCCGAGAGCGGCTGGTTCGCCAGCGCCAGCCAACGGCGCGGCGTGACGCCGTTAGTGACGTTGCAGAAGCGCATCGGGAAGATTTTCGCGAAGTCAGCAAACAGCGACTGCACCATCAGGTTCGAGTGCAGCTCGGACACCCCGTTCACCTTGTGGCTGATCACCACCGCCAGCCACGCCATACGCACGCGACGGCCGTTGGACTCATCAATAATCGACGTGCGGCTCAACAGCCCGGTGTCGTTCGGATATTGCTCCTGGAGCGTTTTCAGGAAGTAGTCGTTAATTTCAAAGATGATCTGCAGATGGCGCGGCAGGATCTTGCCGAGCATGTCGACCGGCCAGGTCTCCAGCGCTTCGCTCATCAGCGTATGGTTGGTGTAAGAGAACACCTGACAGGTCACTTCGAACGCCTCGTCCCAGCTGAACTTGTGCTCATCCATCAGCAGGCGCATCAGTTCGGGAATCGACAACACCGGGTGGGTGTCGTTGAGGTGAATCGCGGTCTTTTCGGCCAGGTTGTTGTAGGTTTTGTGCAGCTGATAGTGGCGGCTCAAAATGTCCTGGACGGTCGACGACACCAGGAAATACTCCTGACGCAGACGCAGTTCGCGCCCGGAGTAGGTGGAGTCATCCGGATACAACACGCGCGACACGTTCTCGGAGTGGTTTTTGTCTTCCACCGCCGCGAAGTAGTCGCCCTGGTTGAATTTACCGAGGTTGATTTCGCTACTGGCCTGGGCGTTCCACAGACGCAATGTATTGGTGGCGTCCGTGTCATAACCGGGGATAATCTGATCGTAAGCGACCGCCAGGATCTCTTCGGTCTCCAGCCAGCGGCTTTTTTTGCCTTCGAGCTGCACGCGGCCACCAAAGCGCACTTTGTAGCGCGTATTGTGGCGTTTAAATTCCCACGGATTGCCGTACTCCAGCCAGTAATCCGGCGACTCTTTCTGCCGCCCGTCGACGATGTTCTGCTTGAACATGCCGTAATCGTAGCGAATCCCGTACCCACGCCCCGGCAGGGCCAGCGTCGCCAGCGAATCGAGGAAGCACGCCGCCAGACGGCCCAGACCACCGTTGCCTAAACCGGGGTCGTTCTCTTCATCAATCAGCTCTTCTAAATCTAACCCCATCTCTTCCAGTGCGTTTTTGACATCGTCGTAAATCCCGAGCGATAACAGCGCGTTGGAAAGGGTGCGGCCAATCAAAAACTCCATCGACAGGTAATAGACCTGACGGGTTTCCTGCGAGAGCTGGGCGCGGTTCGAGCGCAGCCAGCGTTCGACCAGACGGTCACGCACGGCAAACAGCGTGGCGTTCAGCCACTCGTGCTTGTTGGCGATCACCGGATCTTTCCCGATGGTAAACATCAGCTTATAGGCGATGGAATGCTTTAACGCCTCTACGCTAAGTGTCGGGGATGCATAACTAAAAGGTGCATTCATATCAGTGACTCCGCCTTATGACATCAAGCGTTGATAAAGATCGCGGTACGACTGCGCCGCAACGTGCCAGCTAAAGTCCATCGCCATCGCCTGGCGTTGCACGAAACGCCACAAAGAGGGACGCGACCACAGAACAAATGCCCGCCGAATCGCCCGCAGCAGCGACCAGGCATTGCTGTCTTCAAAGGCAAAACCGGTGGCGATGCCGTCCGCCAGATTCTCCAGCGACGTATCCGATACGGTATCGGCCAGCCCACCGGTGCGGCGCACCAGCGGCAGCGTGCCGTACTTGAGTCCATACAGCTGGGTTAAGCCGCACGGCTCAAAGCGGCTTGGCACCAGGATGACATCCGCGCCGCCCATAATGCGGTGCGAGAACGCCTCGTGATAACCAATCTGCACGCCAACCTGCCCCGGATGTTCGGCGGCAGCGGCAAGGAAACCTTCCTGCAACACCGGATCGCCTGCCCCCAGCAGCGCCAGTTGACCGCCCTGCTCCAGCAGCCCCGGCAGCGCTTCCAGCACCAGATCCAGCCCTTTCTGGCTGGTCAGGCGGCTGACCACGGCGAACAGCGGCACTTTGTCGTTCACCTTCAGCCCCATCGCAATCTGCAGCTGGCGCTTGTTTTCCGCTTTGTCTTCCACCGAATCACGGTTGTAGCGCGAGGCCAGCAAAAGGTCCGTTTCCGGACTCCAGATTTTTTCATCGACGCCATTGAGGATCCCCGACAGGCGTCCTTCGCGATGTCGCTGGCGCAACAGCCCTTCCATGCCGTAGCCAAACTCCGGCTCGGTGATTTCGCGTGCGTAAGTCGGGCTGACCGCCGTGATGTGGTCGGCGTAGTACAGCCCCGCTTTCAGGAACGAAATCTGACCGTTAAACTCCAGCCCGTGCATGTTATAGAACGACCATGGCAGATCGATGTCATTCATATGATGGGCGTAGTACATGCCCTGATACGCCAGGTTGTGCACCGTAAAGACCGACTTTGCCGGGTGGCCGCGCGCCGCCAGATAGGCGGGAGCCAGCCCTGCGTGCCAATCGTGCGCGTGGACGATCTCCGGGCGCCAGAAGGGATCGAGTCCGACCGCCATTTCAGCGCCCACCCATCCGAGCAACGCAAAACGCAGCACGTTGTCCGTATAGGCGAATAAGTTCGTATCGTGGTACGGGCTCCCTGGACGATCGTACAAATGCGGCGCATCAATCAGATAAATGCCGACGCCATTGTAATGGCCAAACAGCAGGGTGATGCGCCCGGCGAACGTGTCGCGACGGCTCACCACCTGCGCGTCGGGAATGCCACGGCGGAGATCAGGAAAAGCCGGCAGCAGCACGCGGGTGTCGATACCTTCCGCAATTTGCGCCGCCGGGAGTGCGCCCAGTACATCCGCCAGCCCGCCCGTTTTCAGCAGCGGGAACATCTCAGAACATACATGTAAAACCTGCATTATCGCTCCTGTTTGACCTGCAGTTTGCGCAGCATTTCGCGCGTGACCAGCACGATGCCTTCTTCTGAGCGGTAGAAGCGGCGAGCGTCTTCCTCCGCATTCTCTCCAATCACCATCCCTTCCGGGATCACACAGGCACGGTCGATAACACAGCGACGCAAACGACACGAGCGCCCCACCCACACATCCGGCAGCAGTACCGACGAATCGATATTGCAGAAGGAGTTTACCCGCACGCGCGGGAAGAGCACCGACTGCACCACCACTGAGCCAGAAATAATGCACCCGCCCGACACCAGCGAGTTCAGCGTCATGCCGTGGCTACCGGATCGATCCTGCACAAATTTGGCCGGCGGCAGCGATTCCATGTGCGTGCGAATCGGCCAGTTCTGGTCGTACATATCCAGTTCCGGGGTGACGGAGGCTAAATCGAGGTTCGCCTTCCAGTACGCTTCAAGCGTACCCACGTCGCGCCAGTACGGTTCGGCATCCGGGTCAGACTGCACGCAGGACAGCGGGAAGGGATGTGCATAAGCCATGCCAGCTTTGGTGATTTTCGGGATGATATCTTTGCCGAAGTCGTGGCTAGAATTCTCGTCCTTGTCGTCCTCTTCCAGCAGTTCATAAAGGTAATCGGCATCAAAGATATAGATGCCCATACTGGCGAGGGATTTGGTGGCGTCCGTCGGCATGGTCGGCGGGTTAGCCGGTTTCTCAACGAAATCGATAATCTTGTCGTTCTCGTCCACGTCCATGACGCCGAACGCCGTCGCTTCAGCAACGGGCACCGGCAGACACGCCACGGTGCAACGCGCCCCTTTTTCGACGTGGTCGATGAGCATGTGCGAATAGTCTTGCTTATAAATATGGTCGCCCGCGAGGATCACGATGTATTCCGCGCCGTAGCGGCGAATGATGTCGAGGTTTTGCGTCACCGCATCGGCCGTGCCGCGATACCAGTTTTCACCGTGTACGCGCTGCTGTGCTGGAAGCAGATCGACAAACTCGTTCATCTCTTCGCTGAAAAATGACCAGCCGCGCTGGATGTGCTGCACCAGGGTGTGCGACTGATACTGAGTAATCACGCCGATACGGCGAATACCGGAGTTCAGGCAGTTGGATAATGCAAAATCGATAATACGGAACTTACCACCAAAGTGAACGGCAGGCTTAGCACGCTTGATTGTCAAATCTTTCAGACGGGTACCACGTCCACCAGCAAGTATCAGCGCGACCGTTTTTAAGGGTAACTGGCGCGCCAACATCAAGGGATCGTTCTTCTCTAATCTCACCATGACTAACTCCTTTTTTATCATCTTTGGAATACGCACACTCCGTGTGCAGGCCCGTGCCAGACAGCCATTACCACCGGATTATCCACTCCGGCAAAGGGGGAAATGGCGCGCCATTCCCCGTGAGGTAAAACAATCTCTGCGACATCGTTCGTCGCGTTTAACGTGATTAGCCAGTTATCCGAAAGCAGGATTTGCAGGCAGGGAATACCGTACTGCCACTCGTGCGCACTCAGCGGTTGTGCCTCTTTATTCAGCCAGCTGACGTTGCCGTCTCCCTCTTCCCACCAGCGATCCGCCGTGAGCGCCGGGATCTGTTGCCGAAGATGGATCAAGGCCGCTGCAAAGTGCGTTAACCCCGTGTTTGCCTGTTCCCAGTCGAGCCAGGTCAGCGCGTTATCCTGGCAATACGCATTGTTATTGCCGTGCTGGCTATGACCAAACTCATCACCCGCCAGCAGCATTGGCGTCCCTTGCGAGAGCAACAGCGAAGTCAGCAGCGCATGCACGCTGGCGCGACGCCGCTCGATAACATCCTGACTGCCGCCTAACCCTTCTATACCATGATTAAAGCTATGGTTATTGTTAGTCCCATCGCGGTTTTCTTCGCCGTTTGCCTCATTGTGTTTCTGATTGAAACAAACACAGTCGCGAAGGGTAAACCCGTCGTGCGCCGTCACCAGATTGACGCTGGCTGACGGTGCTCTGCCACTCTTCCTGAACACATCACTGGACGCTGCAAAACGCCCGGCGAAGTCGCCAAGAGAGAGATTTTTTTCCAGCCAAAAACGGCGCGTGGCATCGCGGAAACGATCGTTCCACTCGGCAAACAGCGGCGGAAAGTTCCCCACCTGATAACCGCCGTCACCGATATCCCACGGCTCAGCAATCAGTTTGACGCGCGACAGCACCGGACAGTTTTTAATGGCTTCAAACAAAGGAGCCTGCTGGCTGAACGCAGGCGTTCGGCCCATCACAGACGCCAGATCGAAGCGGAAACCGTCGATATGGAAGGTCTCGACCCAGGATTTCAGGCAGTGATAAGCAAAGTCAGCCACCGCCGGATGACTGAGGTTGAGCGTGTTACCGCAACCGGTCCAGTTGTGATAATCACCATCCTCCCTAATCCAATAATAGCTACGGTTATCGATTCCGCGCATTGAGAGCGTCGGTCCGTCGAGATCCAGCTCCGCGCTGTGGTTCAACACCACATCCAGAATCACTTCGATACCGGCCTGGTGCAGCGCTTTTACCGCATCGCGAAACTCATCTCTGGCGCGTTCCGGATGTGAGGCGTAGCGCGGATCGAGGGCAAACATCGCCAGCGGGTTGTAGCCCCAGTAGTTGGTCAGCCCCAGGCGCAGCAGGCGCGGCTCAGAGGCAAAATGGGCCACCGGCAGCAGCTCCAGCGCGGTGATGCCCAGGTGTTTGAGATAGGCAATCATCACCGGATGAGCGAGCGCCTTGTAGGTGCCGCGGATCTCCTGCGGAATTGCCGGATGCAGATACGTCAGCCCTTTGACGTGGGCTTCGTAGATAACCGTTCTCCCCCACGGCGTCGCGGGCGGGGCGTCATCTTCCCAGTCGTAAGCATCGCTCACCACCACGCTTTTTGGCGCAATCGCCGCGCTGTCGCGAGGCTCAGGTTCGTGGTCGCCATCAAAGTAGAGCGGGTTATCGGTGACCTCTCCCTCGACGCGCTGGGCGCAAGGGTCGACGAGTAATTTGGCCGGATTAAATCGTAGCCCCTGCCCCGGCTCCCACGGGCCGTGCACGCGAAAACCGTAGCGCAGTCCGGGCCGCCCGTCGGCCAGATAGCCATGCCAGATGTCCCCGCTGCGTTCCGGCAGATCGTAGCGGTACTCATTACCCTCACCGTCAAACACACAGAGTTCCACCCGTTCTGCGTGGGCGGTAAAGAGGGTGAAATTCACCCCTTTGCCGTCAAACGTTGCCCCAAGCGGAGCGGGTTTGCCTGCCGTGAGTTGCGTCATTCGCCCTCCCGAACCAGCCAGATTGTGGACAGCGGTGGCAGCGTGAGGCTCAGAGAGTTCGGACGCCCGTGGCTTTCCCACTCATCGCTATGAACGCTGCCGCCGTTACCGGCGTTACTGCCGTGGTAGTGGCTGGAGTCGGTGTTGAGAATTTCGCGCCATCTGCCCGGCTGGTTGATGCCGAAGCGATAGTTCTGACGCGGCACCGGCGTAAAGTTGCTGGCGACGATGATTTCATTCCCTTCCCGATCGCGGCGCACGAAGATAAACACCGAGCGCTCATGGTCATCCACCACCAGCCACTCAAAGCCGTAGGAGTCAAAGTCCAGCTCGTGCAGGGCTTTGTGATGGCGATAGGTCAGGTTGAGGTCGCGCACCAGGCGCTGAACGCCGTGATGCCAGTTGTCGCCGCCTTCCAGCAGATGCCAGTCGAGGCTCGCATCATGGTTCCACTCGCGGCCCTGGGCGAATTCGTTGCCCATAAACAGCAGCTTTTTGCCCGGGAAGGCAAACAACCAGCCGTAGTAGGCGCGCAGGTTGGCAAAGCGCTGCCACGCGTCGCCGGGCATGCGGTCGAGAATCGATTTTTTGCCGTGCACCACTTCGTCGTGTGAGAGCGGCAGAACAAAGTTTTCGGTGTTGTTGTAGAGCATCCCGAAGGTCAGTTTGTCGTGGTGATACTGACGATAGACCGGATCGAGTTTGAAATAGTCGAGGGTGTCGTGCATCCAGCCCAGGTTCCACTTGTACCAGAAGCCCAGCCCGCCCATGGCAGGCGGACGCGATACGCCGGGGAAGTCGGTCGACTCTTCGGCCATCGTCACCGCGCCTTCGACCTGCTCGCCGAGAATGCGGTTAGTGCTGCGCAGGAATTCAATGGCTTCAAGGTTTTCGCGGCCCCCGTATTCGTTCGGGATCCACTCGCCCTCTTTGCGGCTGTAGTCGCGATAGATCATCGACGCCACGGCATCCACGCGCAGAGCGTCGATACCGAAACGTTCAATCCAGTACAGGGCGTTCCCTACCAGATAGTTCGCCACTTCGCGACGACCATAGTTGTAAATCAGGGTGTTCCAGTCCTGATGGAAGCCTTCGCGCGGATCGCTGTGCTCGTAAAGATTGGTGCCATCAAACTGAGAGAGACCAAAATCATCCGTCGGGAAATGGCCTGGCACCCAGTCGAGGATCACGCTGAGTCCGGCGGCATGAGCGGCGTTGATGAAATAGCGGAAATCATCGCGGGTGCCGAAGCGGCGCGTCGGTGCGTAAAGGCCGGTCGGCTGATAGCCCCAGCTGCCGTCGAACGGGTGCTCGTTAATCGGCAGCAGCTCCAGATGGGTAAAGCCCATCCACTTGGCGTAGGGCACCAGCTGGTCCGCCAGTTCGCGATAGCTCAGCCAGAAATTGTTGTCCGTGTGGCGACGCCATGAGCCGAGGTGAACTTCATAAATAGAGATTGGCGCATCGAAGCGGTTAGCCTGTTTGCGCTCTTCGGTCTGTACGATTTTCTCCGGCAGACCGCAAATCAGCGACGCGGTGTCCGGGCGCATTTGCGCTTCGAAAGCGTAAGGATCGGCTTTGACCCGCAGCTGACCGTGGGCATCGATCATTTCGAATTTGTAGAGCTGGCCGTTATGCGCGCCGGGGATAAACAGCTCCCAGATCCCCGATTCACGCCGCAGGCGCATCGGGTGGCGGCGACCGTCCCAGTAGTTGAACTGCCCGACCACCGACACGCGCTGCGCATTCGGTGCCCAGACGGAAAAACGGGTGCCGGTGATGCCATCCATCGTATCGGCATGCGCGCCCAGCGTTTCGTACGGGCGAAGGTGCGTGCCTTCGGAGAGCAGCCAGGCATCCATCTCTTGTAACAGCGGGCCAAAACTGTAGGGATCGTCAATCAGATTTTCATGACCATGCCAGAGCACGGCGAGCTGATAACGGAACAGGTTTTTGCGACGCGGGATCGCGCCTGAGAAGAAACCGCGCGAATCAAGGCACTCCAGCTTGCCTACCTTGCGGCCGGTTTTAGGTTCAATGACCCACACTTCGGTGGCGTCGGGCAACAGTGCGCGGACCTCCAGTCCATCCTCCGTCCTGTGCATACCCAGCACAGAAAATGGGTCAGCGAAATGACCCGCAATTAGCGCATTTATCACGTCTCTATCAATACGATCGGACATGGTATTCATCCTGTTTTTTCTAATGTCGCCCTATTTAAGCGCTCCGGTGCGACTTTTAATGTGACCTGAACGACGCAGATATTGTTCATCCTCTCTGCGCCATCCCACCCTCAGGTAAGAAATGACTCTTCCTTAAAGCATAGCCAACGACGAAATGACTCCTGATAAAAATTGACGCTCTGCGCATGACTCCGTGTTACGCGCAAAAAAAAAGGGGGTGAATATCACCCCCGGTATTAGCAAATTATTAGGCCAGTTGTCGCAACATGCGGCGAAGCGGCTCGGCGGCACCCCACAGGAGCTGGTCTCCGACGGTGAAGGCCGAGAGATACTCCGGCCCCATGTTCAGCTTACGCAGACGACCGACCGGCGTGGTCAGCGTGCCGGTAACGGCGGCTGGGGTCAGTTCATGCATGGTGATATCGCGATCGTTTGGCACCACTTTCGCCCACGGGTTGTGCGCAGCCAGCAGCTCTTCCACGGTCGGAATAGACACATCTTTTTTCAGTTTAAGGGTGAAGGCCTGGCTGTGGCAGCGCAGCGCGCCGACGCGCACGCACAGACCGTCAACCGGGATCACGGAAGAGGTGCTGAGGATTTTGTTGGTCTCGGCCTGGCCTTTCCACTCTTCGCGGCTCTGACCGTTATCGAGCTGTTTGTCGATCCACGGGATCAGGCTGCCTGCCAGCGGAACGCCGAAGTTATCGACCGGCAGTTCGCCGGAGCGGGAAAGCTGAGTGACTTTGCGTTCGATATCCAGAATCGCCGAGGCCGGGTTCGCCAGCTCGTCAGCAACGTGACTGTGCAGTTGACCCATCTGCGCCAGCAGTTCGCGCATATGACGCGCGCCGCCGCCGGATGCGGCCTGATAGGTGGCAACGGAGACCCACTCCACCAGATCCTGCGCGAACAGGCCGCCCAGGGACATCAGCATCAGGCTGACGGTACAGTTACCGCCGACAAAGGTTTTCACGCCGTTGTTCAGGCCGTCGGTGATCACGCCCTGGTTCACCGGGTCGAGAATAATGATCGCGTCATCTTTCATACGCAGAGAAGACGCGGCGTCAATCCAGTAACCCTGCCAGCCGCTTTCACGAAGCTTTGGATAGATTTCGTTGGTATAATCGCCGCCCTGGCAGGTCACTATAATATCAAGTGCCTTCAGCGCTTCCAGATTAAAGGCGTCCTGAAGCGTGCCCGTAGAGGCACCGCCGAACGCGGGCGCTGCTTGCCCGAACTGGGAAGTGGAGAAGAAGACCGGGCGGATGGCGTCAAAATCGCGCTCTTCGATCATGCGTTGCATGAGGACAGAGCCGACCATACCGCGCCAGCCGATAAAACCAACGTTTTTCATAGCGTATGTTCCTGCAGAGGTGTGTGCTGTGTGTGTCCACCCGTATCCAACGGGCATAGCCTTCACATTACAAAATGCTGCCAAAGTCGCAAGTGAAATTAATCAATGATTGCGCTGCGATCAGTAATACCACTAATTACAATAGAAACCACAGGGTTTATCAGGGATAAATACAATGACTGAAATCATTTCCGCAGCGGTGCTTTTGATCCTGATTATGGATCCGCTTGGGAACCTGCCCATCTTTATGTCGGTGCTGAAACACACCGAGCCAAAGCGCCGCCGGGCGATCATGATCCGCGAGCTGCTCATCGCGCTGCTGGTGATGTTTATCTTCCTGTTCGCGGGTGAAAAGATCCTTGCGTTCCTCAATTTGCGCGCTGAGACGGTTTCGATCTCTGGCGGCATTATTCTGTTCCTGATCGCCATTAAAATGATTTTCCCAAGCGCCGAAGGCAGCAGCAGCGGCCTGCCTGCGGGCGAAGAGCCGTTTATTGTACCGCTGGCGATCCCGCTGGTCGCCGGGCCGACCATTCTGGCGACGTTGATGCTGCTCTCCCATCAGTATCCGAATCAGATGAGCCATCTGGTGATTGCTCTGCTGATCGCCTGGGGCGGGACCTTCATCATCCTGCTGCAGTCGTCGCTGTTCCTGCGCCTGTTGGGCGAAAAAGGGGTGAACGCGCTAGAACGCCTGATGGGGCTGATTCTGGTGATGATGGCGACGCAGATGTTCCTGGATGGAATTCGGGCGTGGATGAAGGGATAAGTTGTGGGGTATTTCGGTTGAGCGCGTTGTTCCGTTCACCTTCAGGACTAAAGAAGGTGTAGAGCCGCTGTAAAAAAGCCGGGTAGTGCTTGCGCTTACCCGGCCTTCATATCACCGTTTTATCGGTCGGGTAAGGCGTAGCCGCCTTCCCGACAAACATCGCACTTAACTCAGCAGCGAAAACGCAATCATCCCAACAATCGCGCCTGTCGTGCCGAGGATGGTTTCCATCAGCGTCCAGGTTTTCAGGGTTTGCGCTTCGGTCGCGCCGGTAAATTTACCGAACAGCCAGAAGCCTGCGTCATTTACGTGGGAGACCACGATAGAGCCGCCCGCGATACAGATAGACAGGGCCGCCATTTGCGCACCGGAGTAGTTCAGCTGTTCAATCACCGGCATCACCAGGCCGACCGCCGTCAGACAGGCTACCGTGGCAGAACCCTGAATAATACGCACCGCTGCTGCCAGCACGAAGCAGGTCACGGCAATCGGTAAGCCCATCCCGGTCAGCGCTTCGCCCAGAGCTGGGCCCACGCCGGAATCAACCAGCACCTGCTTGAACACACCGCCTGCGCCAATCACCAGCAGAATAATCCCCGCCGGTTGCAGCGCCGCGCCGCAGATCTCCATCACGCGGTCTTTCGGCATCCCCTGACGCATCGCCAGGCCGTAAATCGCCATCAGACACGCCACCAGAATCGCGGTAAACGGATGGCCGATAAATTCGAACCATTCGTAAGCACTGGAACCGACCGGTACAAAGCGCGCGGCGATGGTTTTGAGGCCCACCAGCACTAGCGGCAGCAGAATCAGCGACAGGCTGAAGCCGAAGGACGGCATTTTGCCTTCGCCAAGGTGCGGCTCGGTGATGTCATCAGGAATGTGCAGCTCAACGTAGCGGCTGATAAAGTTGCCCCACAGCGGCCCGGCAATAATCATCCCCGGGATCGCGGCGCACAGGCCAATCAGAATCATCCAGCCAAAATCGGCGTGCATCTGAGACGCCAGCAGCATCGGCGCAGGCCCAGGCAGCAGGAACGCTGCGGCCGCCGCCACGCCCGCAAACAGCGGAATGACCAGCTTAACAAGGTTGGTGCCCGTGTGACGCGCCATGGAGAACGCCACGCTAATCAGCAGCACCACGGCCACTTCAAAGAACAGCGGCAGCGCGCAAATCAGACCGGCCAGACCAATCGCGTAGTGCGCGCGGCTGTGGCCGAAGGATTTGAGCATCTTGACGGCAATCTGATCGACTGCGCCCGTCTCATGCAAAATCTTGCCAAACATCGCGCCGAGCGCGACCACAATCGCCAGGAAGCCCAGCGTGCCTCCCATCCCTTTTTCCATTGTCGCTGCGATTTTATCGAGCGGCATACCGGAAAAGAGACCTGCACCAATAGAAACCACCATCAAAGCAACGAAGGCATGCATACGCGCCTTCATCACTAAAAACAGCAGCAGCAAAACGGAGCCGACTGCTGTCAAAACTAGCGTTAATGTACTCAAAACTTACTGCCTTTTTTTAATGACCTCAATGGTGCTGGCAACAACACCGTCCAGCGGCTGATCGATATCGACGATCAGAACATCGCTTTCGTCTGCACCCGGTTCCTGCAGTGCTTCGAACTGCGTGACCAGCATCTGAGTTTTGAAGAAGTGGCCTTTACGGGCTTTCAGACGGCTTTCGATCACGTCGAAATCGCCTTTCAGATAGATAAAGGAGAGGTTTGGGTTACCGTCACGCAGCAGATCGCGATAGGTCTTTTTCAGCGCGGAGCAGACAATCAGCGACACTTTGTTGGTGCGCTGCATCGCAAACGCGGCATCGTTCAGCGCCTGCAACCAGGGCTTACGATCGTCGTCGTTCAGCGGTTCGCCAGCGGCCATTTTAGTGATGTTGCTGCGCGGGTGGAGGAAGTCGCCATCAAGAAACGCTGCCTGAAGTTGATGCGCCACTTCGCTGGCGACGGCAGATTTACCGCTACCGGAAACGCCCATCAGGACGTAAACGTGGTGATCGAGATTTGTCGTGCTCAAAGGGTGCCCCTCAGTCAATTGTTACGGGTAACAGTTATCGGTAACATTGTCCTGCCGGGGCTATGGAGAAGCAATATCCATTCGTGCGAGAAGTGAATAAGTGTGAGCTACTTCAAATTTGTCAGACTAAATTGATCCACCCGGTGACAAGGTGAAACCTAAATCTAACATTTTAGGCGTGACCACTTCACCACGAATGCGCGCCAGCAGGCGTTCCGCACCGATGCGGCCCATGCGTTCGCGCGGCGTCAGAACGCTCGCCAGACGTGGCTCCATCACCTGTCCGATATCGTGGCCGTGGAAACCGGCAATCGCCATATCGTCAGGGATTTTCAGGCCAAGACGCTGACATTCAAAGGCTGCGCCGACCGCAAGGTCATCGTTGGTACAGAATATACCATCAAGCTGCGGATACTCACGGCGGGCCTGGCGCATCAGCTCAATACCGGACGAATAGGAAGAGGATTGCTCCACCATCACGCTGTACGGCGTTAAGTTTGCGTCGAGCATCGCCTGCTCGTATCCCTTCTGTTTGATGATAGTACGTTCGTCGAGACGTGCGCCCAGATAGGCCACGTGGCGGTGACCGCGGGCGAGAATGGCGGCGGTCATCTGACGCGCGGCTTCGAAGTTATCGAACCCGACGGCAATATCCAGACAAGGGGACTGACTGTCCATCAGCTCCACCACCGGAATGCCGGCGACTTCAATCATCTTGAGCGTACGCGGCGTGTGAGTACGTTCCGTTAAGATCAGACCGTCGATGTTCCAGGAAAGCATCGATTCAAGACGTTCCTCTTCCAGTTCCGGTTTGTACCCGTAGTGCGCGAGCATAGTTTGATAACCGTAGGCGTCAGTAACGCTTTCGATTCCGCGCAGCACTTCGGCGAAGACCTGGTTGGTTAAGGAAGGAAGCAGAACACCGACCGCACGGCTGGTGGCATTGGAGAGAATATCGGGCGCGCGGTTGGGGATATAACCCAGTTCATCGAGAGCAGCGGCAATCTTGCCACGCAACGCCAGGGAAACCTGTTCCGGGTTACGCAAAAAGCGGCTGACCGTCATTTTGGTCACACCGACGCGATCGGCCACATCCTGAAGTACGGGTCGTTTCTTTTTCATCGTCCTGAGAGAAACCTGTAATGAGACATTCTCTCAGTTTATCACGGACAAAGGCCAACCTTCCCCTGTCAAATAGGGAAGGTTGGCCTTTTATTTACGATTAATCACACGGGCGGCAGATCGAAGAGCAGAATTTCGCTCGCGCTGTCAGCATGAACGGACAGCGCCTGCTCATCCCAAATCGCCAGACCGTCAGCGGTGGTGGCTTTGGTGCCGTTGATTGTCACGTCACCTTTGACCACCTGAATCCACACGCGGCGGTTCGCAGCAATCTGATGCACAGACTGTTCGTCTTTCGCCAGTGCCCAACGGTACAGTTCCATATCCTGATGCACTTTCAGAGAGCCATCACGCGCATCCGGGGAAAGCACCAGCTGTTTGCCCTGCAGGGCATCGAAGCGGCGCTGCTCGTAACGCGGCGTGATGCCGGTTTCTTCTGGAATGATCCAGATTTGGTACAGGTGCAGTTTTTCCGTGTTGCTCGGGTTGTACTCCGAGTGACGAACCCCGGTACCGGCGCTCATAATCTGGAACTCACCGGCCGGAACCTGCTCTTCGTTACCCATGCTGTCTTTGTGCGCTACAGCGCCTTCCAGCACATAGGTCAGGATTTCCATGTCTTTGTGCGGATGGGTACCGAAGCCCTGGCCCGCGTCGATCACATCATCGTTAATCACGCGCAGTGCCGAGAAGCCCATGAAGTTCGGGTCGTAATAGTCCGCGAACGAGAAGGTATGCCATGAGTCCAGCCAGCCATGATTTGCGTGACCACGATCGCCTGCTTTACGTAAAAAGATCATTGTTTTTCACCCCAGTTCGTTTCGATGAAGTAAGTGTGGACGCAATTGGCCTGGGATCATAGAGGGTGAAAATTGACTCCTCTGTTCAAAAATTATGAACAAGCACAGAGGAGTCGACAGAGCTTACTTCGCGAGGGTAATCGTGGCAGGAGAAGCCTGTTCGAACCCGCGTTCGAGGATCTCAAGATTAGTGAGAACTTCAGATTCCTTGACGTAATTAGGCGCGCCTTTGGTGAGGGTGTCATACAGCGCATCGTAGACGCGGCCATAATCGCCGGTTTCCGGGGTGAGCTGTTCTTTTACCGTCACGCCTTCGTCATTGACATACTCCAGCACGCCGACCGATTCATCCGCCGCGAATCCCGGCTCGCCCGGCATGATATTGGCCTTCAGACTGGTCTCCTGCTGGTCGATACCGTATTTGATAAACGACCCGCGGGTACCGTGCACGATAAATTTCGGGTAGTCCGTTTTCACCAGATGGCTGGTTTTGACGATCGCCTTTAAATCGCCGTAAAACAGCTGTGCTTCAAAGGTATCGTCCGGATTGGCTTTGTTGCGCAGGCTACGGATATCGTAGGTCACGTGATCCGGGCGGCCTAACAGAGAGATTACCTGGTCCATGGTATGCACGCCCAGACCATAAAACGCGCCGTCCTGCGGCAGGCCGGGTTTGGTTTCCGCCACCGGACGATAGAGGTCGAAATGGCTTTCGATTTCAACGATATCGCCCAGCTTGCCGCTCTCGATAGCCTGCTTCGCCATCAGGAAGCAGGTATCAAAGCGACGGTTCTGGTACGGCGTGACGGTCAGCCCTTTGCTTTTTGCCAGCGCGAAGAGCTCTTTGGCCTCCGCAAGCGTCGGGGTGAAGGGTTTTTCCACCAGCACGTTTTTACCCGCTTCCAGCGCGCGTTTCGCGTAGTCAAAGTGGCTGTCGGCATGGGTACAGACGATCACCAGTTTGACCTGCGGATCGCTTAACACCTCATCCAGATCGCTGGTGAAATGAATGTGGGAATACTGTGGGGACTGCTCTTCAGGTTTCGCGTGACGGCGGAAGATATGCGCCACGTGCCAGCTGTCTTTACGGTTGAGAACATACGGAAGGTGATAGCGAGTGGTGCTTTTACCAAATCCAATAAATGCGCAATGTAATGTCATGGCTCAGTCCTTGTTAAGGTTGTTGGGACAACCATAGCGCAAGTTAAATGCGCGCGCATCCGCCGGTGCGAGCTTCACGTATGTGGGATAGAGAACGCTTCCCGAAGGGAACGGGCAGGTCTGTCTGGCTGAAACAGGATAAAAAAAAAGCCAGCGCGAGGCTGGCTAAAGTAATACTGGAAGCAATGTGAGCAATGTCGTGCTTTCAGGTTTCCGTAGAGGTCTTCCTGAACGCGAGACAATAATAATCATTCTCATTCGCACTTGTCCAATACTTTTTGCAAAAAAAAAGGGAGTTGACTCGAATTTCAAAGTCAATGATGTTGAAAGGGATATCAACCCACCGAGGACAAAAGAATGAGTGAGATAGTGATACGCCACGCTGAACCGAAAGATGCCGAAGCCCTGCGCCAAAATTATATGCATCCAGAGGTGTATCACGACACGCTACAACTCCCTCATCCTTCCCTTGAGATGTGGCAGGAACGCCTTAATCCTAAAGCTGGCCAAAAACGTCTGGTCGCCTGCATGGATGAGATTATTGTCGGTGATCTGGCGCTGCAGGTCGAAGCCAGCCCGCGACGCAGCCATGTGGCAACCTTTGGTATCAGCGTTGCGGCGCATGCTCAGGGGCGAGGCGTTGGAAGTGCGCTCATGCGTGAGATGATCAACCTGTGTGACAACTGGATGCGCATCGAGCGTATCGAACTCACGGTTTTTGCCGATAATCCTCCTGCACTGGCGCTGTACAAGAAGTTTGGCTTTGAAATCGAAGGCACCGGAAAGAGTTTCGCCCTGCGTAACGGCGAGTTTGTGGATGCCTATTATATGGCGCGGATGAAGTGAAAAATTGCCCGGTAGCGCTGCGCTGCCGGGCGACAACGTATCAGTACCCTGCCGTCAAATCATCCACCGACCGTGGATCGGATGCCCCGGAAAGGGAACCGTCGGGCGCCACCACAATGCTCTGCGTGCTCCCCATCGCCTCTTTCACCACCACTTTCTGCCCGCGCTGTTCCAGCAGTTTGATAGTGTCCGGGCTAAAGCCTTTTTCCACGCGCAGTTCGTCCGGCAGCCACTGATGATGGAAGCGCGGCGCGTTGGTCGCTTCGGCCACGTTCATTCCGAAATCGATACTGTTCACCACCATTTGCAGCACGGTGGTGATAATTCGGCTTCCGCCTGGGCTACCCGTCACCAGCCAGGTTTTGCCGTCTTTCACCACGATGGTCGGAGACATGGACGACAGCGGGCGTTTCTTCGGCCCAACGGCGTTAGCATCGCCCCCCACCAGCCCGTAAACGTTCGGCACGCCCGGTTTGGCGGAGAAGTCATCCATTTCGTTGTTCAGCAGAATGCCGCTGTTACCCGCCACAATCCCGGTGCCAAACACCGTGTTCAGCGTGTACGTCACCGCCACCGCGTTACCGTCCTTATCCACCACCGAGAAATGGGTGGTCTGATTGCTCTCGTACGGCGCCAGTTTGCCGGGGCGGATCTGGCTGGACGGTTTCGCTTTGTTGATATCAATCTGATCCGCCAGCGATTTGGCATACGCTTTGTTGGTTAGCGCCTGCCAGGGCACTTTGACAAAATCCGGATCGCCGAGATACTCCGAGCGGTCGGCATAGGCAAATTTTTCTGCCTCCGCCATCACCTGCATCGCATCGGCGCTACCGAAGCCAAATTTGTGCATATCGAAGTTCTCAAGAATATTGAGGATCTGCACGATGTGGATCCCGCCGGAGGACGGTGGCGGCATTGAGAACACCTGATATCCGCGATACTCACCGCTTATCGGTGTGCGCTCAACGGCTTTGTACTCCGCCAAATCTGCTTTGGTAATCAGCCCGCCGTTCTTTTGCATCTCGTCGGCAATCTGATCGGCAATCGCCCCTTTGTAGAAGGCATCCGGGCCGTTTTCCGCAATCAGCTCCAGGCTTTTCGCAAGATTTGTCTGCACCAGCTTGTCGCCCTTTTTCAGCGGCTCGCCGTCCTTCCAGAAGATCGCTTTGCTGTTCTCATGGTTCGGAATCACTTCGCTGCCGTAGGTTTTGAGATCGTCCGCCAGCGCGTCATTGACCACAAACCCGTCGCGCGCCAGTTTGATGGCTGGCTGCACCACTTTGTTCAGCGGCAAGGTCCCGTATTTTTCCAGCGCCAGAGAGAACCCGGCGACGGTGCCCGGCGTGCCGCTTGCCAGATGGGATGTGAGGGATTTTTTACTGTCCGGATTCCCCTGATCGTCGAGGAACATATCGCGCGATGCCTGATTTGGCGCCATTTCGCGGAAGTCGATGGCCGTGGTATTGCCGTCTTTGGTGCGCAGCAGCATAAAGCCCCCGCCGCCGAGATTCCCCGCCTGCGGATGGGTCACCGCCAGGGCATAACCCACGGCTACCGCCGCATCAACTGCATTACCGCCCTGCTTGAGGATATCCACGCCGACCTGGGTGGCCATCGCATCCACGGACGCCACCATCCCCTGCTTCGCCCTGACGGGATGGAAGACATCCTCTTCCACGCCGTAGGAGACTGGCGGTGCGGCAGGCGGGTTCGCCGCCACGGTAAATGTCCCGCCGGCCATCAGCGCAGCGATCGCTACCCAGCGCAAAAACGTTGGTTTTATCATTGTTGTTCTCCAGGTGAGGGATCCAGATTCCCGTTTAAGCCTGGTTCACAACTCCTAAAAAATCATCGTTGTGGCAGATTCGGGGTAAACTTAAGAGAGGCCTCAGAAGGAGGAAATGAGAATGAAACGACTACTGATCTTAACGGCACTGCTCCCGTTCGCCGTGCTCGCACAGCCACTGAATACCCTGAATAACCCGAACCAGCCGGGCTATGAAATCCCCAGCCAGCAGCGGATGCAGACCCAGATGATGGGCCAACAGCAGCAGCAAAAAGGGATGCTCAATCAACAGCTGCATACCCAGACGCAGATTCAGCAGCAACACCTGCAAACGCAGATGAACAACAATACGCAGATGATTCAGCAGGGCCAGGTGCGGGAGCAGCCGCTGCCGAATACCAGCGGCGGCATGTTAAGCGGGGGAACCAGCCTGAGCAGCGGTCAGCAGCATATGCTGCCGCCGCGTTCGAATGGCGATATGCTCAATAATCCGCAGAATTAAAGTTCGGGCCAATCACGTCAATCGCATCGGTACAGATGCAGTCCACGCCCCAGCGCAGCAGCTCTGCCGCTCGCTGGGGTTTGTTGACCGTATAAACCAGGATATGCAGCCCGGCGTCTTTGAGCATCCTCACGCGCGCCTCATCCAGCAGGCGATGATTGAGATGGATCGACACACACCCTAAGCGAGTGGTCAGCTCGCGCCAGTCGTCACGCCATTCATCCAGCAATAATCCCCGAGGCAGTTCCGGTGCGGCGGCTTGTGCGGCTTCCAGTGCGTCAATGTCAAACGACGACAGCAGCGGAGCGGTCATTCCTTCCCACAATTCACGCGCGGCGAGGGCAATCACTTTACCGGTGAGTGGCCCGGTGCCGGTCGTCGGTTTGATTTCGATATTGGCCATCATCCCGTGCTGGCGACAGCGATCGGCCACTTCCGCCAGCAGCGGCAGTGGCTCGCCTTTAAATTCGCTGCTGAACCAGCTTCCGGCGTCCACGTTGAGCAGATCGCGCCACGGCAAGTCGCCCGCCACGCCCCAGCCGTTGCTGGTGCGCTCAAGGTTATCGTCATGCAGCAGGAAAATTTCGCCATCTTTCGACAGCTTGGCGTCGAATTCGATCATTGAATGACCGTAAAACGCGCCTTTATCTATTGCCGCCAGGGTGTTTTCCGGTGCCCGTTTCCCGCCGCCACGGTGGGCGACGATGTGAGGATATGGCCAGTTACTCATACGCGTTGTCCTGTTTCACCATCAAATAAGTGCAGATGATTTTCCGGCAGATGCAGCCACAGCGTGCTGCCCGCCTTTGGGCGTTCCTGATGCGCCAGACGCACCACCAGCTTTTGATCGCCCCAGCGTCCGTGCGCCAGGTTGTCAGCGCCCAGCATCTCCAGCGTGTCCATCACCAGCGGCACGCCGCCTTCCGCCTGCGAGCTTAGCGCAATATGTTCCGGGCGGATACCGAGCGTCATTTTACGCCCGGCGTAGCCGCGATAAAACCAGTTCACCGGCAGCGCCATGCCGCTCTCCAGCTCAAAATGCGTGCCCGCGTTGCTGATGCGCCCTTCCAGCAGGTTCATCGCCGGGCTGCCGATAAAGCTGGCGACAAAGCGGCTGGCGGGTTTTTCATACACCTCTACCGGCGTGCCGATCTGCTCGGCGATACCTTTGTTCATCACCATCACGCGCTGCGCCAGGGTCATAGCTTCCACCTGATCGTGGGTGACGTACAGTGACGTGGTTTTCAGGCGGCGATGCAGATGTTGCAGCTCAAGACGCATCTGCACGCGCAGTTTGGCGTCGAGGTTAGAGAGCGGTTCGTCGAACAGGAACACCGCCGGATCGCGCACGATGGCGCGGCCCATCGCCACGCGCTGACGCTGGCCGCCGGAAAGCTCACGCGGACGGCGTTTTAACAGACCGTCCAGCTCCAGAATGCGCGCCGCCTCTTTCACCCGCTCCTCGATATGGCCTTTCCCCATCCCGCGAATTTTCAGGCCCCAGGCCATGTTCTCTTCCACGCTCATGTGCGGATAGAGGGCGTAGTTCTGGAACACCATCGCGATGCCGCGATCTTTCGGCTCCATCTCGGTGACACGCTGGCGGTCAATCCAGATGTCGCCGCTGGTCACGCGCTCAAGCCCCGCCACCATGCGCAGCAGCGTCGATTTCCCGCAGCCGGACGGGCCGACCATCACGATAAATTCGCCGTCTGCCACGTCGAGCGTCAGGGGTTGAATCACCTGGGTTTTGCCGTCCCAGCTTTTGGTTACTGCCTGTAATTTTAATCCAGCCATCTTATTTCTCACTGTCTACTAAACCACGCACGAACGCGCGCTGCATGGCTAAAACGATTACAACCGGAGGGATCAGCGTGAGCAACATCGCCGCCATCACCTGATTCCAGAGGGTGGTGCCTTCGCCGGTGGCGATCATCCCTTTGATGCCCGCCACGGCGGTGCCAAGATTCACGTCCTGCACAATCAGCAGCGGCCACAGGTACTGGTTCCAGCCGTAGATAAAGGTGATCACGAACAGCGCGGCGAGGTTGGTTCTGGAGAGCGGCAGCACGATGTCGCGGAAAAAACGCATCGGCGATGCGCCGTCGATGCGCGCCGCTTCAATCAGTTCGTCCGGCAGGGTCATAAAGAACTGGCGGAACAGGAACGTCGCGGTGGCCGACGCCATCAGCGGTAACGTCAGGCCCGCGTAGCTGTCGAGCATCCCGAGATTGGCGATCACCTCGACGGTCGGGAAAATACGCACTTCGACCGGCAGCATCAGAGTGATAAAGATCATCCAGAAGAAGAGGTTACGCAGGGGAAAACGGAACCAGACGATAGCGAAGGCCGAGAGCATCGACACCACGATCTTCCCCACCGTTATGCCAAAGGCCATGATGAAACTGTTGAGCATCATCAGCCAGAACGGCGCGCTGTTGGCCCCTACGCCCTGGGTCCAGATAGTTGCCATATTTTCGAAAAGATGGCCGCCAGGCACCAGCGTCATCGGCGTGTCGAACACGGCTTTGGTATCCAGCGTGGCGGCAACAAAGGCCACGTAAAGCGGGAACAGGATGACGATGATCCCGAGTATTAACAGGGTGTGGCTGAAAATCGTCAGCCCCGGACGGTTCTCAATCATTGATAGCGCACCTTACTTTCGACATAGCGGAACTGAACCACCGTCAGCACAATCACCAGCCCCATCAGCACCACGGACTGCGCGGCAGAGGCCGACAGATCCAGCCCCGCAAAGCCTTCGCGGTAGATTTTGTAGATAAGCGTGGTGGTCGCCTGCACCGGCCCACCGGCGGTGGCGGCGTCGATCACCGGGAAGGTGTCGAAGAAGGCGTAGACCAGGTTAACCACCAGCAGGAAGAAACTCACCGGCGCAATCAGCGGCAGCGCCAGTTTGAAGAAGCGACGAATCGGCCCTGCGCCGTCAATCGCGGCGGCTTCGACCAGCGAGCGCGGAATGGATTGCAGCGCGGCGAAGAAGAACAGGAAGTTGTAGCTGATCTGCTTCCAGACCGAGGCAAATACCACCAGGAACATCGCCTGGCCGCTGTTTTGCGCGTGGTTCCAGTCGTAGCCGAATTCGCCGAGGAAATGGGTAATCAGCCCACGCCCTGGGTTAAACAGGAAGATCCACAGCACGGCGGCGACGGCAGGCGCGACGGCGTAGGGCAGCAGCATCAGCGTCTGATAGAGACGGCTGCCGCGCACCACGTAATCCACCAGCGCCGCAAAAAACAGCGACACGACGAGGCCGCTGACCGTCACCATGGCGCTGAATTTGATCGTCGTCCAGAAGGAGTCGAGGTAATAGCTGTCATGGAACAGCGCGGTAAAGTTATCCAGACCGACAAACTGGCTGGAAAGCCCGAACGGATCGACGCTTTGTACCGAGTACCAGAGCGCTTCGCCCGCAGGCCAGATAAAAAAGATGACGGTGATAATCAGCTGCGGGGCGACCAGCAAATAGGGCAGCCAGCGCGAACGGAATACCGGACGGGAGGATGACATTGAGATTGGATTCCTGAACAGTGCCGGATGACCCGGCCAACGAGGTGAATGTCCCCCTCGCAGACCGGGTAAGCCGGCATAAAAACATTAAGACTTCGTCGACTGCTCAAAGCGGCGCAGCAGCTGATTTCCGCGCTCTACCGCCGAATCCAGCGCCTGCTGTGGCGTTTTCTTACCAGTCCATACGCTTTCCAGCTCTTCATCCACAATGGTCCTAATCTGCGGCATGTTGCCCAGACGCAGACCTTTGGTGAACGGTAACGGCGGCTTGTTCAGCATCTGGCGCGTCGCGATATCCGCCCCTGGGTTTTTGTCATAGAAGCCCTGCTCGCGCGTCAGGTCGTAAGCGGCTTTGGTGATCGGCAGGTAGCCGGTCTTCTGGTGCCACTCGGCGGCGTTTTCAGGTTTCGCGAGGAAGTCGAGGAACTCCGCCACGCCTTTGTAGGTGCCGTTGTCTTTGCCCTGCATTACCCACAGGCTCGCCCCGCCGATGATGGCGTTCTGCGGCGCGCCTTTGGCATCGGCGTCATAAGGCATCATGCCCACGCCGTAGTTGAATTTGGCGTAATGACGGATATCCGCCAGCGAACCGGAAGAGGCGGTGGTGATCGCACAGTCGCCGTTGTAAAACTTCTCGGTAGATTCGTCTTTACGGCCGAAGTAGCTGAAATCGCCCTTCTTATTCAGCGCCTCCAGCAGCGCGATGTGTTTCACCTGCTCGGGTTTGTTGAACTCCAGCACGGCGTCGGTGCCGTCAAAGCCGTTGTTCTTCGTGGCGACCGGCAGACCGTGCCAGGCGCTGAAGTTTTCAATCTGAATCCAGCCCTGCCAGCCGCTCGCGTAGCCACACTTCATGCCTGCCGCTTTCAGTTTGGCGGTGTACTCCGCCAGGTCCTGCCAGGTTTTCGGCGGCTGATCCGGGTTTAAACCGGCTTTTTTGAAGGCGTCTTTGTTGTAATAGAGCACCGGCGTGGAGCTATTAAACGGTTGAGACAGCAGATGCCCGGTTTTGGAGTCGGTATAGTAACCGGAAACCGTCGGCACAAACTGGGATTCATCAAAGTTAATGCCCGCGTCTTTAAACACTTCATAGACCGGTTTGATCGCTTTCGAGGCCATCATGGTGGCGGTGCCGACTTCATACACCTGCAGCAGCGCCGGTGCATTCCCGGTGCGGAACGCGGCGATTCCCGCGCTCAGGCTCTGCTCGTAGTTACCTTTGTACACCGGCACAATTTTGTAATCCGGATGGGTGTCGTTGAAACGCTGCGCCAGAGAATCAACCTCTTTGCCCAACTCCCCTTCCATGGAATGCCAGAACGGAATGGTCGTGACAGCCATTGCGTTCGTCGCAAAAGCCAGACCGATTGCCAGACCCAAAGCTGTGTGTCGTAACGATGTCATTGTCATCTCTCTTTTTTGTGCCGGATGCGCGATATCACGCGTTTTATGCTCGCGAGGTAACATGACATGCTCGAATGACAGAAAAATAACTGTTTATTTACAGAATGATGACAGACCGGGGTCAGGGGGATGATGGAATGGTGACGATAGCATGGCAAAAAAAAGCCGGGAGGCATCGCCCTACCCGGCCTGTGAATCAGGTTTTACTGGCCCGGTAAGCGCAGCGCCACCGGGCAACAGACAACTTAACCGCCTAAATACGCACTTCGCACCGCTTCGTTTGCCAGCAACGCTTCGCCGGTATCGGACAGCACGACGTGACCGTTCTCCAGCACGTAGCCGCGATCCGCAAGTTTCAGCGCCTGGTTGGCATTTTGCTCCACGAGGAAGATGGTCATCCCCTCTTTACGCAGTTGCTCAATGGTGTCGAAAATCTGCTGAATGATGATCGGCGCGAGGCCGAGGGACGGCTCATCGAGCAGCAGCAGACGCGGCTGGCTCATCAGCGCACGACCAATCGCCAGCATCTGCTGTTCACCGCCTGACATGGTGCCCGCACGCTGAATACGGCGCTCATACAGGCGCGGGAAGAGTTCATACACGCGCTTAATGCGGGTCTGATACTGTTCGCGCTCGGCAAAGAAGCCGCCCATCGCCAGGTTCTCTTCCACCGTCATACGGGAAAACACGCGGCGGCCTTCCGGCACTATCGCCACGGCTTCGCGCATGATTTTCGCGGTCTGCCAGTCGGTAATGTCTTTACCGTCAAAGATGATACGCCCGCTGGAAGCACGCGGATCGCCGCACAGGGTGCCGAGCAGCGTGGTTTTCCCCGCGCCGTTGGCCCCGATGAGCGTCACGATCTCACCCTGATTGATATGCAGGCTGACATCATGCAGCGCCTGAATCTTGCCGTAGTGGGCATTCACCTTGTCAAAAGATAACATCGCTTTTTCCATATTATGACTCGCCCCCATCATGCTTCACCTAAGTAGGCGCGGATCACGTCCGGGTTATGTCGAATTTCTTCAGGCGTGCCGTTCGCCAGCGGCGTCCCCTGGTTGACGACGTAGATCCGATCCGAGATGCCCATCACCAGCTTCATATCGTGCTCAATCAGCAAAATGGTGGTGTCATGATGGTTACGCAGCTCGACGATCAGCTCGTCCAGCTCTTTGGTCTCTTTCGGGTTCAGACCGGCTGCAGGCTCATCGAGCATCAGGATTTCCGGCTGCGTGACCATACAGCGAACAATTTCCAGACGACGCTGGTCGCCATAGGCCAGATTGCTGGCCTGACGATTTGCGTGCTGCAACAGACCGATACGATCCAGCCAGGTTGCGGCGCGGTCCAGGGCTTCGCTCTGCGCGCGGCGGAAGGCTGGGGTTTTCAGCAGGCCGGAGAACACCCCGCTCTTCAGCTGCTGATGTTGCGCCACCAGCAGGTTTTCGATCACCGTCATTTCACGGAACAGGCGCACGTGCTGGAAAGTACGCACCACGCCCATACGGGCGATCTGTTGGCCCGGCAGCCCTTCGAGATGCTGATCGCGCAGCATGATGGTCCCGCCCGTCGGCTTGTAGAAACCGGTCAGGCAGTTGAACACCGTGGTTTTCCCCGCACCGTTCGGGCCGATCAGGGAGACAATCTCTTTCGGGAACAGGTCCAGCGAGACGTTATTGACCGCCAGCAGGCCGCCAAAACGCATCATCAGGCCGTTCACGGATAATAATGGCTGACTCATGCCTGCTCTCCTTTCGCTTGCCCGTTCTTCAGCTTCAACTGTGGACGGGTCATCGGCAGCAAGCCCTGCGGACGCCAGATCATCATCAGTACCATCAAACCACCCAGCATCAACATGCTGTATTCGTTAAAGTCGCGCATCAGCTCGCGGGAGACCACCAGCAGAATCGCCGCGAGGATCACCGCAAACTGGGAGCCCATCCCGCCGAGTACCACGATGGCCAGCACAAAGGCTGATTCGGCAAAGGTGAAGGATTCCGGGCTGACGAAGCCCTGACGCGCGGCAAACAGCGTTCCGGCAAAACCGGCGAACGCGGCGCTGATGGTGAACGCGGTCAGTTTGATGCGCGTCGGGTTCAGCCCCAGGGAGCGACAGGCGATTTCGTCTTCACGCAGCGCTTCCCACGCGCGGCCCAGCGGCATACGCAGCAGACGGTTGATCACGAACAGGGTGATCACCACCAGCAGCAGCGCCACCAGATAGAGCCAGATCACGCGGTCGGAGGGGTCGTACTTCACGCCGAAGAAGTTGCTGAAGGTATCCCAGCCGCCTTCGCGCGCCGTGCGGCTGAACTCCAGGCCGAAGAAGGTCGGTTTCGGGATCTGGCTGATGCCGTTCGGACCGCCGGTCACTTCGGTGTTGTTGAGCAGCAGGATACGGACGATCTCGCCAAAGCCTAAGGTCACAATCGCCAGATAGTCACCGCGCAGACGCAGCACCGGGAAGCCGAGCAGGAAACCTGCGGCGGCAGACACCAGGCCCGCCAGCGGCAGACAGGTCCAGAAGCCCAGCCCGTAATAGTGGTTCAGCAACGCAAAGGTGTAGGCACCGATGGCGTAAAATCCGCCATAGCCCAGCACCAGCAGGCCAGACAGACCGACCACCACGTTCAAGCCCAGACCCAGAATCACGTAGATCATGGTCAGCGTGGCGATATCCACCGTCCCACGCGACACCATGAACGGCCACGCAACAGCGGCCACCAGCAGCGCCACCAGGAACAGTTTCTGCTTAACGGTCGAGCCATCAATGGCTGGCAGCACGAATTTCGGGCCAGAGACGTTTTTCATCGTCTTCTGGAACACCGGGCGCAGCAGCTGGAACAGGAACACCACCGCCGTACCGACAAACACCCACTGCCAGCGGATATCCGCGGCGGTATCGACCACCAGTCGTGTGCCATCCAGTTCTAACTGCACACCCATAAAGACGCCCGCGAGGACGAAGAACATGGCGGCAGAGAGCAGCGCCATCGCAAAATGCATCGGTTTCATACTTTCTCTACCTCCGGACGACCCAGAATCCCGGTAGGCATCACCAGCAGCACCAGAATCAGCAGTGCAAAGGAGACGACGTCTTTATATTCGGTACTCAGATACGCCGAGGAGAGCGCTTCGGCAACGCCCAGAATCAGGCCGCCGATCATCGCACCAGGAATACTGCCGATCCCGCCGAGCACCGCAGCGGTAAAGGCTTTCATCCCGGCCATAAAGCCGATGTAGGGGTTGATTACGCCGTAGAACTGACCGAGCAGCACACCCGCCACCGCCGCCATCGCGGCACCAATCACAAAGGTCAGGGCGATCACGCGGTCGGTGTTAATGCCCAGCAGGCTGGCCATTTTCAGGTCTTCTGCACAGGCGCGGCAGGCGCGGCCCATGCGGGAATAACGGATGAAAATGGTCAACGCCAGCATCGCGAGGAAGGTCACAACCCAGATCACCAGCTGCATGGTCGTGATAGAGGCCGAGAAGTTTTCGCTGGCCCCGATAATCCACTGGCCGTTAAACAGGCTTGGCAGCGCCACATCGCGCGAGCCTTCCGTCAGGCTGACGTAGTTTTGCAAGAAGATGGACATCCCGATGGCGGAGATGAGCGCAATCAGACGTTTGGAGCTGCGCACAGGCCGATAGGCCACGCGCTCGATGCTCCAGCCGTAGGCGCTGGCAATCACAATCGCACCGACAAAACCGGCACCTACCAGCAGCCAGCTGCTGTCGATACCCATCATCATCAGTGCGGCAATGATCATAAAGGAGACATAGCTGCCGATCATATAGACCTCGCCGTGGGCGAAGTTGATCATGCCGATAATGCCGTAAACCATCGTGTAACCGATGGCGATCAGCGCATAGGTGCTTCCCAGCGTGACGCCGTTAAACATCTGCTGCAAGAAATAGAGAAACTGCTCGGACATAAGAAAACCTTTTTATAACCGCCCGTTTTGCGCGGGCGGCGGGATGATTATTTGGCTACCGAAGAAGAACCATCGGCGTGCCATTGGAAGACACCAAATTCAAATCCCTTTAGATCGCCTTTCTCATCCCAGTTCAGCGGCCCAATCACGGTGTTTGCTCCGTGTGCTTTTAAATCTTTCACTAAGTCCAGCGGCTCTTTGCTGCCGGTGCGTTCCATGGCAGTCGCCAGAGACTGCACCGCCGCATAAGTGATCCAGACGTACGGACCGCTCGGATCTTTCTTCTGCGCTTTGAGCGCCTCTACGATAGCCTTGTTCGCCGGTTCCTGGTCATAGCGTTTTGGCATTGTCACCAGCATGCCTTCGCCCGCATCGCCTGCGATATTGGACAGGGACGCGTTACCCACGCCTTCCGGGCCCATAAACTGCGTTTTCAGACCGGTCGCGCGCGCCTGGCGCAGCATCTGGCCCATCTCCGGGTAGTAACCGCCGTAGTACACGAAGTCGATGTTCTCTTTTTGCAGGCGTGCCAGCAGGGCAGAGAAATCTTTCTCACCTGCGGTGATGCCGTCGAAGAAGACCACGTTCGCGCCGCCTTTTTTCAGGCCGTCCTGTACGGAACGCGCGAGGCCTTCGCCGTATTGCTGTTTATCGTGAATGATCGCGATGCGCTGCGGCTTCACTTTCTCGAGGATGTACTTCGCGGCAGTCGGACCCTGAGAAGAGTCCAGACCGGCGGTACGCATGATGTGCTGATAGCCACGCTGCGTCAGCTCCGGGTTGGTAGCGCCTGGCGTGATCATCAGAATGCCTTCGTCTTCATAGATATCTGAAGCGGGCTGCGTGGAAGAGGAGCACAGGTGGCCGATAACGTACTGAATACCGTCGTTAACGATTTTGTTCGCCACGGCGACGGCTTGTTTCGGATCGCAGGCGTCGTCATATTCCACGCCAACCAGCTTATCCCCTTTGATCCCGCCTTTGGCGTTGATGTCTTTGATCGCCTGACGCGCGCCGTTGAACTCCATATCACCCCACTGGGCAACCGGACCGGACATCGCACCGACGACGGCAACTTTAATCTCTTCCGCCATGGCTGCCTGCGAAATCGCTAATGCAACCATTCCCGCGATCAATGCTTTCGCGTTCCTTTTCATCTGTGAATCCCCATTCGTGACGTGATGTATATATTTTGTTTTATTATGGTTAAAAAGCATTCTGTACTTTTAATGAACAACGCTATTTTTACCAGTGCCTTTAATGGTTTAGCGCAGTTTTTTGATAAAAACCAGACTAAAATCTCTATTTTTCAGGCGATTAAGCAAAGATAATATTCTGAAATCAGACAGAGATAAACAAATAAAAGTGCAGTTTGCAGCATAAAATAACGGCACAAAGCGCCGAATAAAACACTGCCTTTTAGAGTAAAATTCTGCTTAATTTTCGATCCCTGCTCTTTCTCGCTACACATCGCGTTGCTAAAAAAGTAATCAGCTGGAGAATGGTTCAAAAAAGGGGAAGCCGCTGAAGAGATAAATTGAGTACACTGCCTTTACTCTTTTTGATTTGGACAAGCAGCTAATGAAACTGACCATCCTTCGTCTGGTGTCCTTTAGCGACCAGGATCATATCGACCTGGGCAAGATCTGGCCGGAATATTCTCCTTCCTCCCTGACCGTGGATGAAACCCATCGAATTTATGCCGCCCGCTTTAACGAGCGTCTGCTGGGCGCAGTGCGCGTGACCCTGAGCGGAACCGATGGCGCGCTGGACTCCCTGCGCGTGCGGGAAATCACCCGCCGTCGCGGCGTAGGGCAGTATTTGATTGACGAGGTGATTCGCGATAACCCGGACGTGTCAGCCTGGTGGATGTCCGATATCGGTGTGGAAGACCGCAGCGTGATGTCTGCATTTATGCAGGCAACTGGGTTCGCTGAGCGGGAAAATGGGTGGGAGCGGCGATAAAAAAAAGCCGGGTGGCGACTGCGCCTTACCCGGCCTGGAACTCAGGTTTTGTAGGCCCGGAGAGCATAGCGCCACCGGGCATTTTTTTACTTAGCGTCGGTCGCTGAACCGTCTGCATGCCAGGTAAAGACACCGAACTCAAAACCTTTCAGATCGCCCTTCTCGTCCCAGGACAGCGGCCCCATGACGGTATCGACGGAGTTCGCTTTCAGCCAGGTCGCAATCTCAGCCGGATCGGCTGACTGGTTCAGGCCCGCCTGCAGGGATTGCAGCGCAGCGTAGGTGGTCCACACGAACGCGCCGCTTGGATCTTGTTTCTTGGCCTTGATGGCATCCACAATCGGTTTGTTCGCCGGAACCTGATCGTAGTTCTTCGGCTTGGTGACCAGCATCCCTTCAGCCGAGTCGCCCGCGATGTTAGACAGGGAAACGTTCGCCACGCCCTCTGGTCCCATGAACTGTGTTTTCAGACCGGCCGCGCGCGCCTGGCGCAGGATCTGGCCCATTTCCGGGTGATAACCGCCGTAGTACACGAAGTCGATGTTCTCTTTCTTCAGACGCGCCACCAGCGTGGAGAAGTCTTTTTCACCGGCGGTGATACCGTCGAAGAACACCACTTTCGCATTGGCTTTCTTCAGGCTGTCCTGTACGGAGCGCGCCAGGCCTTCGCCGTACTGCTGTTTATCGTGAACAATCGCGATGCGCTGCGGCTTCACTTTCTCAAGAATGTATTTCGCGGCCGTTGGGCCCTGGTCGGAGTCCAGACCGGTGGTACGCAGAATCAGTTTATAACCACGCGCGGTCAGCTCTGGTGCGGTCGCCGCCGGGGTGATCATCAGAATGCCTTCGTCTTCGTAGATATCAGACGCAGGCTGGGTGGATGAGGAGCACAGGTGACCGATAACGTATTTGATCCCGTCGTTCACCACTTTGTTCGCCACTGCTACCGCTTGTTTCGGATCGCAGGCATCGTCATATTTTACGATCTGCAGTTTTTCGCCTTTGATCCCGCCCTTGGCATTAATGTCTGCAACTGCTTGTTCTGCGCCGGTAAATTCCTGGTCGCCGTATTGCGCTACCGGACCGGACATCGCACCGACAACAGCCACTTTAATATCCGCCTGAGCCATAGTGCTGAATGCCAACGCGATACATCCTGCCAGTAACGCTTTACCCTTCATATTCATCCTGAGATTCCCCATTATTATGGTTATTACGATTGTTGTGATGTTGTTGTGTAGCGCTTTATTTCAATTATAGGTCTGCCGTCCGCGCTTTTTCAGCACACTCTGCTAAAACATACCCCATTTTTATGATTTTGGAATAGCTAATTTGAAATGTAACTATGCCAGCCCGGTGCAGTTTTGCGACCGGGCTCGGGCTTTATCGAGTCAGCGAGGCAGAGATGATATCCAGCGCTTTGCGGAACTGCGCGTCGGGAATGGTGAGTGGATAGAGAAAGCGAATGACGTTGCCGTATACGCCGCAACTGAGCAGCAACAGCCCTTCCGCCAGCGCGCGCTCCTGAACCTGGCGGGTAAATTCCGGTGAGGGCTGCCCGGTCTCGGGATCGTTGAACTCCACAGCCACCATCGAGCCTTGCGCGCGGATGTCAGCGATATATGGGCAACCAGATTTGGCCTTGCTCAGCACTTCCACCAGATGATGGCCCAGGTGAGAGGCGCGAGCGCACAGATCCTCTTCGTCGATCACGTCCAGCACCGCCAGTGCCGCCGCAATCGCCAGCGGGTTCCCGGCGTAGGTACCGCCCAGCCCGCCCGGTGCGGGGGCGTCCATCACCTCGGCACGGCCCGACACAGCCGAGAGCGGCATCCCGCCCGCCAGGCTTTTCGCCATGGTGATCAGATCCGGTTTAACGCAATGATGCTCCATCGAGAACAGTTTCCCGGTACGGGCAAAGCCGGTCTGCACTTCGTCAGCGATCAGCAAAATTCCGTGGGTGTCGCACAGGGCGCGCAGCCCTTGCATAAAATCGGGCGGCGCGACGTTGAATCCGCCTTCACCCTGAACCGGTTCGAGGATAATCGCTGCCACCTGATCCGGGGCGATATCGGCTTTAAAGATACGCTCAAGGCTTTTCAGGGCGTCCTGAGAACTCACGCCGTGCAGCGTGTTGGGATATTGCGCGTGATAGACCGAGCCAGGGAACGGGCCGAAGCCGAGTTTGTAGGGCGCCACTTTGCCGGTGAGGGCCATGGTCATAAAGGTACGCCCGTGGAAGGCGCCGCCGAACGTGATAAGACCGGGTCGTTTGGTGTAGGCGCGGGCGATTTTGACCGCATTTTCGACGGCTTCTGCGCCCGTCGAGAAGAAGGCGGTTTTGGCTGGCCCTTCAATTGGCACGCGGGCATTGATGCGCTCCGCGAGGGCGATATAGCCTTCGTACGGCACAATCTGGTACGCCGTGTGGGTAAACGACTGAAGCTGCTTTTCGATGGCGGCGATCACTTTGGGATGGCGATGGCCCGTGTTCAGCACCGCAATCCCGGCGGCGAAGTCGATCACTTCGTTGCCTTCGATATCCCACAACGTGGCGTTTTCCGCTTTATCGGCGTAGAAACCGCACATCACCCCGATACCGCGCGGCGTTGCCTGCAAACGCCGTTCATTTAACTCGTGATTGTTCACCCTGTCCCCCTAAGATTCGCATGCGTAGCGCATCTGTAAGTGTTTGCCAGGGGGGAGGAATTCGCCAGAGCGGTCGTTAAAAAAACAAAACCCCCAGATTTTCATCCAGGGGTTATCGGGGAACTTCGCGGGAATTACGCTTCGATAGCGGCGCGAAGTTTTTTCATGGCGTTCTTTTCAAGCTGACGCACACGCTCTGCTGAGACGCCGTAGCGGTCGGCCAGCTCCTGCAGGGTGGACTTGTTGTCTTCGTCCAGCCAGCGGGCGCGGATAATCGCCTGGCTACGCTCGTCGAGACCTTCCATCGCGTGGGTGAGTTTGTTCGCGGCCTGATCTTCCCAGTTATCCTCTTCGATGCCGTCGGCAAAGTTAGAGGTTTTATCCTGCAGATACAGAACCGGTGCCATCGGCTGGCTATCCTGCGCATCGTCGTCAGAAGACATATCGAATGTCATGTCCTGAGCGGCCATACGGGATTCCATCTCACGCACATCTTTGCTGGAAACGCCCAGCTCACGCGCTACCATTTCGACTTCATCCTGATTGAACCAGCCCAGACGCTGCTTGGCTTTACGCAGGTTGAAGAACAGTTTGCGCTGTGCTTTGGTCGTAGCGACTTTCACAATACGCCAGTTACGCAGCACGTATTCGTGAATTTCCGCTTTGATCCAGTGAACGGCGAAGGAGACCAGTCGCACACCCACTTCCGGGTTGAAGCGACGTACAGCCTTCATCAGACCGATGTTACCTTCCTGAATCAAGTCCGCCTGCGGCAGACCGTAACCCGAGTAATTACGAGCAACGTGAACAACAAAGCGCAGGTGAGACAGGATCAGCGTCTTAGCTGCTTCCAGATCGCCCTGGTAATGCAGCTTTTCAGCAAGCTCCTTTTCTTCCTCAGCCGTCAACATCGGCCAGGTGTTCGCAGCCCGGATATAAGATTCCAGGTTACCAACAGGGGCTAAAGCTAAAGTTTGCATTTCTTTGGTCATTCATTCCTCTCAATTTAGTGTCTTCTGGCGTTTGTTTGTCCCCATCAGGCAACAAGCATGCCAAAGCATTTGAGCAGTGAGACTAACATTCACATTTTTATCAGACCGTGATTTTATCCACAAGTTCCATGTAATGCTGTGAATAAATTACGCACAAATTGTGACATGGACAACTGATTGCGGGGGAGAGCCAACAGAGACTCTTTCCCTGCAGAGTGAAGTACTCATTGCAGGGAAAGATTATACCAGAGATTTTTTACTGCGGGGTAAAGTGACGTAAATGTTGTACGGTGGCAAGCCAGGCGGCCACCCAGCCAATCATCGAGCACACCAGCAGTAATAACAGGCACTCATCGAAGGATAAGCCACTGATATCAAACTTAGTTCCGAAAACCTGCGCCACTTCGGTGACGGCAGAAGAGAGCCGCATCACCAAAATTTCTGACAGAATCAGTGAAAGAAATGCGCCGGAAAAACCGAGCAATGCGCCGCCATACAGGAACGGGCGCAGGATGAATCCATCCGTCGCACCTATCAGTTTCTGCACGTTAATCGTATCGCGACGGGCGAAGATGCTCAGACGCACGCTGTTACCGATGACGAGGAAGACCGCCGCCACCATCAGCACGCCAATCATTGCCGCCACGCGCCCTACCAGCCCCGTCAGGGAGGCCAAACGCGCAAACCAGCTGTCGTCCATACGCACTTCATCAATGCCGTTGATACGGGTGATGCGATCGCGCAGGGTGTTCAGCGAATCCGTGCCCTGGAAGTCCAGTTTCGGGATCACCACCGCCACGGCGGGCAGCGGGTTCTCTTCGAGCATATCCAGCGCGCCGCCAAACCCGGACCAGTTGCGGAACTCGCCCAGCGCTTCGTCGCGCGACAGGTAGTTCACCTTTTCAACGCCCTGCTCCGCCTGGAGCTGCCCCACCACCTGCGCGGCGGCGCTGTCATCCAGCGCCTTATCCAGATACACCGTGATTTGCGGAGACGGATAGTATTGCGAGGCCGCCTCATTGACGTTTTTGTAGACCATATAGCAGACGCTCGGCAGCGTCAGGGAGATGGCGATCACCATCACCGTCAGGAACGTCGCCAGCGGTTTGCTTTTCAGATCCTGCACCGCGCCGTGGAAGGCGTAGCGCACCTGTTCGTTAAAGACGTTGGTCTTGCGAGAGTTTGGCTTCGGTGCCGCTTTCGCACGCTTTGGCGTGTTACGGTTACCCTCTCCGCCGCCCTGCGGCTTGCGGAAGCGGTCGAATCGATTACCAAACTGCCGAATCTGGTTTATTGCGTCGCGCTTATTCAACGTGGCCTCCGTGCAAATGACCTTCGCTCAGGGTCAGCATGCGGTACGAACGACGGGAAATCAGCCCGATGTCGTGCGTCGCCATCAGGACTGTTACCCCAACGCGGTTAAACTCCTCAAACAGCCGCAGGATCCCTTCCGAGAGCGCATCGTCCAGGTTACCGGTCGGTTCATCCGCCAGCAGGACGGCGGGTTTGTTCACCACCGCGCGAGCAATACCCACGCGCTGCTGTTCACCGCCAGAAAGCTGAATCGGGAAGTTCTTCGCTTTGTCCAGCAGCCCGACTTTATCCAGCGCCGCCGAAACGCGACGGCGGATATCGTCATAGCTGGCACCCGCAATGATCAGCGGGATCGCCACGTTATCAAAAACGGTGCGGTCCATCAGCAGGTGGTGATCCTGGAAAATCATGCCGATCTGGCGACGCAGAAACGGCACCTCACGGTTTTTCAGGCGGCTGATATCATGCCCGCTAAAAAAGATGTTCCCGGCGCTTGGCCGCTCGATCCCACAGATAAGCTTGAGCAGGGTACTTTTCCCCGCGCCGGAGTGGCCGGTCAGGAATGCCATCTCGCCCGGTTGCAGGTGGAATGTCACCCCCTGCAACGCTTGTCTCCCACCGAGATAGGCCTTGCTGACGTGTTCAAAGCGAATCATTGTTAATCCTCTCGGGCAAATAGTGCCTCAATAAAGTCGTCCGATTTAAACGGACGCAAATCCTCGATACGTTCGCCGACACCGATGTAACGGATTGGGATGCCGAACTGATCCGCCACGGAGAAGATCACTCCCCCCTTGGCTGTGCCGTCCAGTTTGGTCAGCGTAATCCCGGTCAGCCCGACCGCTTCATCAAACAGCTTCGCCTGGCTGATGGCGTTCTGGCCGGTGCTGGCATCAATGGTCAGCATAATTTCATGCGGTGCGTCTTCGTCCAGCTTCTTCATCACGCGGACGATTTTCTTCAGCTCTTCCATCAGGTGCGATTTATTCTGCAAACGCCCTGCGGTATCCGCAATCAGCACATCGATATTTCGCGCTTTCGCCGCCTGGATGGCATCGAAAATCACGGACGCAGAATCTGCGCCAGTGTGCTGCGCAACCACCGGAATGTTGTTGCGCTGACCCCAGACCTGCAGCTGCTCGACGGCCGCTGCACGGAAGGTATCGCCCGCCGCCAGCATCACCGATTTGCCCTGCTGCTCAAACTGACGCGCCAGCTTACCGATGGTGGTAGTTTTCCCGACGCCGTTAACGCCCACCATCAGAATAACAAAGGGCGTTTTGCCTTCAATATTAAGCGGTTCGTCAACTTTTGCGAGAATTTCGCCCATCTCGTCTTTCAGCAGGCCGTACAGCGCCTCGGCATCACGCAGCTGTTTACGGCTCGCGCTTTCCGTCAGTTTCGCGATAATTTTACGCGTGGTTTCCACGCCGACATCGGCAATCAGCAGCTGCTCTTCCAGTTCTTCAAACAGATCATCGTCGATTTTTTTGCCACGGAACAGACTGATAAATCCGGAACCGAGGTTTTCTTTGGTTCTGACCAGGCTTCGTTTCAGACGCGCGAAGAAACCTTCTTTGGTCGGTTTTTCCTGCTCCTGCACGATCTCTTCCGCCGGGGCCTCATCTTCCGTCTCTTCGACCGGCACCACGATCACCGCTTCTTCTGCGGCTTCGGCGGCCAGCGCCTGGGCTTCCAGCTCTTCATCGGTGATTTCAGGCGCGTTTTCCGCCTCTTCTTCAACGGCTTCAACGATCTCTACGGTTTCCGCTTCCGCCTGCCACTCTTCTGGCGCGATCGCTTCGGCTTTGACCTCTTCCGGCAGCGGCAGCTCTTCGTGCTCAATCACAGCCTGAGGCGCTTCTTCGACAACCGGCTCAACGACAACCTCGTCCGCCTGAGGAACAATCACCGGCTCCGGTTTCTCGATCTCCTGAATCTGTTCGGTCACCTCAACCACGTCTTCAGCGAAGGAGTCGATCTCTTCTTTGCTGTGCGCGGGCTCTTCCGCTTCTACAACCGCGGCGGTTTCAACAGGCGTTTCGGGCTGTGACTGCTCTTCAACCGCTTGCTGTTCTTCGATTTTCTGTTCTGTTTCTTGCTCTTTTTCGCCGAAGCCCAGCCAGGAAAAGAAGCCACGTTTTTTTTGTTTTGCCATCTGCGACGACACTCCTCGCGGTGCTATATACATGGAAGCTATAAAAATGATGAAATAGTCTAACACTTTACCTAATTAACATCACCGCCTGGAATCGCAGGCCAATTGTTAGCAGAGCTTTCCTGAAATGAAGAAAACGAACCGCCCGGCCGGACAAATTCGCATTATTGGCGGCCAGTGGCGAGGCCGCAAACTGCCTGTACCCGACAGCCCTGGGCTGCGCCCGACAACCGATCGCGTCCGCGAGACGCTATTTAACTGGCTGGCCCCATCGATGGTTGACGCCCGCTGCCTGGACTGTTTTGCCGGAAGCGGTGCGCTCGGCCTTGAAGCGTTGTCGCGTTATGCCGCAAGCGCAACCCTGCTGGAGATGGAGCGCGGCGTTGCGCAGCAGTTGCAGCAAAATCTGGCGACCCTCAAAGCGACCAACGGCAACGTGGTGAATATCAATACTCTGTCGTTCCTCGCGCAAAAGGGCACGCCGCACGACGTGGTATTTATCGACCCGCCGTTCCGCAAGGGGCTGCTGGAAGAGACGCTAACGCTGCTGGAAAACAACGGCTGGCTGGCGGATGACGCGCTTATTTATGTCGAAAGTGAAGTGGAAAATGGCCTTCCGCCAGTTCCCGTTCACTGGGATCTGCACCGCGAACAGGTCGCAGGGCAGGTCGCCTATCGTTTGTATCACCGTGAAGTAGAAGGAGAGCCTGATGCCAGTTCTGATTAATCTTGGCCGTTTGCTGATGTTGGGCGTCTGGGCGTTTCTGCTCCTGAACCTCGTCCACCCGTTCCCACGTCCGATGAACATTTTCGTTAACGTGGCGCTGATTTTCACCGCCTTTATGCACGCCCTGCAGATGGTGATGCTGAAAAACGGTCTGCCGAAAGACGGGCCGCCGATGACTGGCTGGCAGCAACTGCGCGTCTTTATTTTCGGCGTGTTCGAGCTGCTGGTGTGGATGAAAAAGTTTAAAGCACAGGCGAAGAAATAAGTCGTATGCAGCCCGGTGTACAGCTTTTGTAGACCGGGCCACCCGGCGAGTTACGGCTCGACCGCAAACCCTTCAAACCGCGATCCCTTATAGCTCAACAGCCCGCGATCCCCCACCGTCAGCTGATGGTACTGCTTCTCGTCGAGACGAAACGTCATCTCCAGCCCACCGCTCTGCGGTTTAAAGCTCGCCTCATAGCGCATTAGCGCGCCTGCTGGCGTCACCTGTTGCTGCCGGGAACGGCGCTCATTAAGCGCTTTCTCGCGCTTATTGCTCACCACCACCCGTTTTTGTAAGAGCGGCGCGGCGTCATTATCGGCTTTTTCGCGGCGCTGCTGCACAAAGCGAAACGAAGCGGCGATGACGATGATGGCCACCACCACCACGAAGAAAAGCGGCATTTTGCTCATTGTTGAATCCCATCAGATTATGCGGAAATCAGGATACCGCGGCTTATCCGGCATTGCCAAACGCCTGCTCGCGTCACTACACTGAATCAGAATGTATGATTCAAAAATAACAGATACAGGGAGTTAATATGCTTTGGTCATTTATCGCTGTCTGTTTTTCCGCATGGCTTTATGTCGATGCGTCGTATCGCGGTCCAACGTGGCAGCGCTGGCTGTTTAAACCGGTGACACTGCTGCTCCTGCTGCTGCTCGCCTGGCAGGCGCCGATGTTCAACGCCGTTAGCTATCTGGTGCTCGCAGGTCTGTGCGCCTCGCTGATTGGTGACGCGCTTACCCTGCTGCCGCGCCAGCGTTTGCTGTATGCCATCGGGGCATTTTTCCTTTCCCATCTGCTCTATACCATCTACTTCGCCAGCCAGATGACCCTCTCCTTCTTCTGGCCGCTGCCGCTGATATTACTGGTCATGGGCGCGCTGCTGGTGGCGGTGATTTGGACACGGCTGGAGGAGATGCGCTGGCCGGTCTGTACCTTTATCGCCATGACGCTGGTGATGGTCTGGCTCGCCGGTGAACTGTGGTTCTTCCGCCCTACGTCACCTGCAATGTCGGCGTTCTTCGGTGCCGCCCTGCTGCTGATTGGGAATATTGTCTGGCTGGGAAGTCACTACCGCCGTCGCTTCCGCGCGGATAACGCTATCGCCGCCGCCTGCTACTTCGCCGGGCATTTCCTGATAGTCCGCTCGCTGTATATTTAATAGTGCTTGACTCTGGAGTCGACTCCAGAGTGTATGCTGCGGTTAATGAGAAAATTATCATTACCGGAGAGTGCCATGTCGACTCCAGAAACACCGAAAAAAGTGCCGCAATTCTCGGCGCTGAAACTCAGCCCCGCGCCTGCGAAAGACGACTGCTGCTGCGACAGCGGATGCGAAACCCAGACGGCACCCGTGCTGCCTGAAAACGGTGAGCGCTACACCTGGATCGTCAACGGGATGGACTGCGCCGCCTGCGCGCGCAAAGTCGAAAACGCCGTCAAACAGGTGGCTGGCGTTAACCACGTTCAGGTGCTGTTCGCGACCGAAAAGCTGCTCATCAGCGCTGAAAAAGATGTCAGTGCGCAAGTCGAAGCGGCCGTCACCCGCGCGGGCTATTCCCTGCGCAGCGAGCAGACGCCTGCCGAAAAAATCTCTCCCCTGCGGGAAAATCTGCCGCTCATCACGCTGATTATCATGATGGCGCTGAGCTGGACGCTGGAACACTTTAATCATCCGTTCGGCAATCTGGCGTTTATCGCAACGACCCTGGTCGGCCTGTTCCCGATTGCCCGTCAGGCCCTGCGCCTGATGAAAAGCGGCAGCTGGTTCGCCATTGAAACACTGATGAGCGTCGCGGCGATTGGCGCGCTGTTTATTGGTGCGACGGCAGAAGCGGCGATGGTCCTGCTGCTGTTCCTGATTGGCGAACGCCTTGAAGGCTGGGCGGCGAGCCGCGCACGCAAAGGGGTCAGCGCGTTAATGGCGTTGAAACCGGAAACGGCAACGGTCGTGGTCGACGGAGAACGAAAAACTGTCGCCATCACTACACTTCGCCCCGGCGATGTAATGGAAGTGGCTGCCGGAGGCCGTCTGCCCGCGGACGGTACGCTCATCACCGCAAACGCCAGTTTCGATGAAAGCGCCCTGACCGGGGAATCAATTCCTGTCGAACGTGAGACGGGCGAGAAAGTCCCTGCCGGGGCCACCAGCGTGGACCGTCTGGTGCAGCTCACGGTGCTGTCCGAACCGGGCGACAGCGCCATTGACCGGATTCTGAAGCTCATCGAAGAAGCCGAAGAGCGCCGCGCGCCCGTCGAGCGCTTTATCGATCGCTTCAGCCGCATTTACACGCCAGTGATTATGCTGATTGCCCTGCTGGTGGCGGTGGTTCCGCCGCTGCTGTTCAGCGCCCCGTGGGAGGCCTGGATTTATAAAGGGCTGACGCTGCTGCTGATCGGCTGTCCGTGTGCGCTGGTGATCTCAACACCTGCGGCCATTACCTCAGGTCTGGCGGCAGCCGCGCGACGCGGAGCGCTGATTAAAGGCGGTGCCGCGCTGGAGCAGCTCAGCCAGGTTCAGCAGATCGGCTTCGATAAAACCGGGACTCTGACAGTTGGCAAACCGCAGGTTACCGGAATTTATCCTGCCGACGACGCATTGCTGTCACTGGCCGCCGCCGTTGAGCAGGGATCTACCCATCCCCTGGCGCAGGCGATTGTGCGTGAGGCCCAGTCGCGCGGGCTGATGATCCCCGCAGCCAGTGCGCAGCGCGCGCTAATGGGGTCAGGGATCGAAGCGGTAGTCGAAGGGCGCCAGGTGCTGATCTGTGCCGCCGATAAATTCCCCGCTGACGCCTTCAGCCCGCAGATCCGCGACCTGGAACAGGCCGGACAGACGGTGGTGATCGTCGTTGTCGACGGCGTGGCGAAAGGGGTGCTGGCCCTGCGCGATACCCTGCGTGACGATGCCAAAGAGGCCGTGGCGGCACTGCATAAGCTCGGTATTCAGGGTGTGATTTTGACTGGCGATAACCCACGTGCAGCGGCTGCAATTGCCAGTGAGCTTGATCTGGAATACCGGGCAGGATTGTTGCCAGCAGATAAAGTGCAGGCTGTTACCGGGCTGAACGCTCAGGCACCGCTGGCAATGGTCGGCGACGGGATTAACGACGCCCCGGCGATGAAAGCCGCAACGATCGGGATTGCGATGGGCAGTGGCACCGACGTGGCGCTGGAAACCGCCGATGCGGCGCTTACCCATAACCGTCTGACCGGGCTTGCGCAGATGATATCCCTGGCGCGCGCCACCCGTACCAATATTCGTCAGAACATTACGATTGCGCTGGGGCTGAAGGGGATCTTCCTGGTGACAACGCTGCTGGGAATAACAGGTCTGTGGCTGGCAGTGTTGGCGGATACGGGGGCAACGGTGCTGGTGACAGCCAACGCCCTGCGGTTGTTGCGTCGGAAGTCATAACCGCCGGGCAAACGCGATAATCACGCGAGAATGTTGTAGGCCGGGTAAGGCGTCGTCGCCACCCGGCAAACGCGATTATCCTTTGCGCAGCAGATACCGGTACGGCAGCGATTGGGTCTCTTGCGCCACCAGTTCGTGTTCCATAAAGGTACAAAAGCCCGGAATATCGCGGGTGGTGGCAGGATCGTCAGCAATGATCAGCAGCGTCTCGCCGGTCTGCATGTTGCGCACGGTTTTGCGCACCATCATTACCGGCTCCGGGCAACGGAGGCCTTGTGCATCAAGCGTGTGGTCAGGGCTGGAAAACAGGTTGGTCATCATCTTCTCGTTCACATCAAAAACGGCTGTAGTTTACGCCGCGTTTTCGGCAAAGCAAACCAGGTTAACGATTGCGCGAAAATTAGCCATTGCAATACCCTCCAAAAGCAGTATTATGCGGCGGCTTTAAACCCTACCCCGGTAGGTTTTTATTGGGTTCCCTCACCCCAAATCATAAAAAGGTCACAATATGACGCAGTTCTCTCAATCGCAGCGCGTAAAAGCGTTGTTCTGGCTATCGCTATTTCATCTGCTGGTGATCACCTCCAGTAACTATCTGGTGCAGCTGCCCATCTCCATTTTTGGTTTCCATACCACCTGGGGCGCGTTCAGTTTCCCGTTTATCTTCCTTGCGACAGATTTGACCGTGCGCATCTTCGGCGCGCCGCTGGCCCGACGCATTATTTTCGCGGTGATGCTGCCCGCGCTGTTCATCTCCTACGTCATCTCTTCCCTGTTCTATATGGGAAGCTGGCAGGGCTTTGAAGCCCTGACGCACTTCAATCTGTTTGTCGCCCGTATCGCCGCCGCGAGCTTTATGGCCTATGCGCTGGGGCAGATCCTCGACGTCCACGTCTTTAACCGCCTGCGACAGAACCACCGCTGGTGGATGGCACCGACGGCGTCCACGCTGTTCGGTAACGTCAGCGATACCCTCGCCTTCTTCTTTATCGCCTTCTGGCGCAGCCCGGATGCCTTTATGGCCGCCCACTGGATGGAAATCGCGCTGGTGGACTACTGCTTCAAAGTGCTGATCAGCATTGCGTTCTTCCTGCCGATGTACGGCGTGCTGCTGAATATGCTCCTGAAAAGGCTGGCGGATAAATCCGAAATGTCTGCATTACAGGCTGGTTAAAGGTTCGCTTTATCAGTTGTGATAAGATGGACAAATGAGCCGTTATGGCCGTTTATCGAAAGGAAGAAGTCAATGCGCAATCTGGTTAAATATGTCGGGATTGGCCTGCTGGTTGTGGGTCTTGCGGCCTGTGATAACAGCGATACGAAGACCCCTGCTCAGGGCGCGTCTGCTGAAAGTAACGCCACCGGACAACCGGTGAATTTGATGGATGGCAAACTCAGTTTCTCTCTGCCGGCGGATATGACCGATCAGAGCGGCAAGCTGGGTACCCAGGCGAACAACATGCACGTCTATTCAGACGCCACCGGGCAGAAAGCGGTGATCGTGATTGTCGGTGACGACACCAGCGAAGACCTGGCCGTGCTGACCAAGCGTCTGGAAGATCAACAGCGTAGCCGCGATCCGCAGCTGCAGGTCGTGACCAACAAGTCCATCGAACTGAAAGGCCACACCCTGCAACAGCTGGACAGCATTATCTCTGCCAAAGGCCAGACCGCTTACTCCTCCGTGGTGCTGGGTAAAGTGGACGGCAAACTGCTGACCATGCAAATCACCCTGCCTGCTGACGATCAGCAGAAGGCGCAAACCGCTGCGGAAAACATCATTAATACCGTCGTGATCAATTAATTTTCATCACGATTCAACGGCCTCCGTCGCTTGCGCCGGGGGCCGTTTTTTTAGGCGCCAGGTCAACAACAGCGCCACACCCACCAGCCCCGCCGCCGCCAGATAGATCATCGGAACGCCCGCCCATGCCATCAGCAGCCCGGCCAGTGGCCCGGTCACGCCCAAGGACATATCCATAAATACCGTATAGGTCGCCAGTGCAGAGCCCTGGTTTTGCTGTGGCACAGCTTTCACCGCCACCACGCCCAGCGCCGGGAAGACCAGCGAGAAGCCCGCGCCCGCGAGGAACACGCCGATTTTCGCCACCCACGGCTCGCTGGCAATGCCTGTCAGCACCAGGCCAACAATCTCCACGGCAAAGCAGATCATGGCCACGTTCAGCCCGCCGAGGCGGTTGATGCCGTTCGGGAAGAGTAACCGCGTGCCAACGAAGGCACAGCTAAACAACGTCAGGGCGAACGCTGCGCCGTCCCAGCCTTTGGCATCGTAAAAGAGGGTGATGAAGGTGGCGATCACACCGAAACCGGCGGAGGCCAGCGCCAGCGCCATGCCGTAAGGCCAGACGCGTCCGAGCACCGCGCGAAACGGCAGCGGTTTACCTTTGTTGGCTTTCACTTTCGGACGCGGCAGCGCCAGTAAAATCGCAATCAGCGCGACCACCATAATGGTGATTGCCAGCCCGTGTAGCCCGCCCCACGCGTAACACACCACGCCAAGCGGCGCGCCGAGAGCCATCGCGCCGTAGGTGACAATCCCGTTCCATGAAATCACGCGCCCGATATGCGGCGTGCCGACAACGCCCACGCCCCACAGGGTCGAGCCGGTGCCCGCCAGACTTTGCCCGATGCCCAGAATCACACGCCCAAGACACAGCAGCGCCAGGCTTACCATCGGCCAGCTGCTGGTGGTCGCCGCCAGCAGATAGCTCAGGCCACTGAGGAAACAGCCGCACAATCCCACCACGACAATACTTTTCGGGCCAAACAGATCCGCGAAGCGCCCCGACTGCGGGCGACTCATCAGCGTGGCGAAATACTGGAGGCTAATCACCAGCCCCGCCCAGAAGGCGCTAAATCCCATCACGTCATGGACGTAACCGGGCAAAACCGCCAGCGGCAGCCCAATGGTGAGATAACTGGCGAAGTTAAACATGACAACAGAAACAATGCGCAGATTGAGGCGCAATCCGCTCAGCGCCGGTTCGGCGGCAGGTACGGGCATGAGGTTCTACCTGGAATTTTGCAACAGTGTTTCACTATTACCACGTCATGGGGCGAAAAGCAGCAGTGACTTTCAGATTAACGGCGTCAAACGCAGCGGTCTCCAGGCGCTACACTTAACGGGCACACAACAAAAGGAATCAGCATGACAACCCCCCAGCCCGACAAGACGGGCCTCCACATTTTATTAAAGCTCGCCTGTCTGGTGGTGATCCTCGCTGGCATTCACGCGGCGGCGGATATTATCGTTCAGCTGTTGCTGGCGCTTTTTTTTGCCATTGTTCTCAATCCGTTAGTTACCTGGTTTATTCGACGTGGCGTGCGGCGTCCGCTTGCCATCACCATCGTAGTCATTGTGATGCTCATCGTGCTGACCGCGCTGTTCGGTGTGCTGGCGGCGTCGCTGAGTGAGTTCTCCACCCTGCTGCCGAAATACAATAAAGAGCTGACGCGCAAGATTGTCGATCTGCAGCAGATGCTGCCGTTCCTCAACTTGCACATCTCCCCTGAACGCATGCTAAGACGCATGGACTCCGAAAAAGTCATGACCTTCGCCACCACCCTGATGACCGGGCTTTCTGGCGCGATGGCCAGCATTTTACTGCTGGTGATGACGGTGGTATTTATGCTGTTCGAAGTGCGCCACGTACCGTACAAACTGCGTTTCGCCCTAAACAATCCGCAAATCCACATCGCCGGGCTGCACCGCGCGCTGAAGGGTGTTTCACACTATCTGGCGCTGAAAACACTGCTGAGCCTGTGGACCGGGGCGATTGTCTGGCTGGGGCTGGCGCTGATGGGCGTGCAGTTCGCGCTTATGTGGGGCGTGCTGGCGTTTCTGCTCAACTACGTGCCTAACATCGGCGCGGTGCTCTCTGCCGTGCCGCCGATGATTCAGGCGTTTCTGTTCAACGGCTTTTACGAATGTATGCTGGTGGGCGCGCTATTTCTGGCGGTGCATATGGTGCTCGGGAATATCGTCGAGCCGCGCATGATGGGCCACCGTCTGGGCATGTCGACAATGGTGGTCTTTTTGTCATTATTAATATGGGGATGGCTACTTGGCCCCGTGGGAATGCTCCTTTCGGTACCGCTGACCAGCGTCTGTAAAATATGGATGGAGACCACGAAAGGCGGCGGGAAACTGGCGATTCTTCTCGGGCCGGGGCGCCCGAAAAGCCGACTTCCCGGATAACATTTTCAGCATAAACCTACCAACCGGGGTAGGTTTACGTTTCTCATCAGGTCTATACACTCTATGCCGATTTTTTTAAATCGGCATAGTTGTTATATTTAAGTGAATATTCTCTTAGCAAAGCCGATAACAAAATCGTTGTCTACATTGCTATCGCGTTAATTAAAGTTAAATTGGCAATGAAAAAAAAGAAATAACGCAGGAATGATATTTATCGCAATGGTTTCAATTTATCTTAAGGATTATATTGCGTGAATATCGCGGACGAAATCACTATTATTGATACGGAGTTGTTGATGAAGAAGATTGTGAAATGGTGTGCGGCGTTTGCCATTATGGGTGCGCTGGCAGGCTGTGCGCGTACTGCCCCGGTTGATCAGGTTCATTCTACTGTCAGCGCGGGCCATTCTGCAGAGCAGGTTAAGTCGGCGATTCTGAAAGCCGGTCTTCAGCGCGACTGGATTATGACCGAAGTCAGCCCGGGTATGATCAAAGGCCGCCTGCAGGCACGCGACCATAGCGCCGAAGTGCGCATCCCGTACACGGCCACAAGCTATTCAATTAATTACGAAAATAGCCTGAACCTGAAAGCCAGCGACGGTAAGATTCACAAAAATTACAACCGTTGGGTTCGCAATCTCGACAAAGATATTCAGCTGAATCTCGCCAGAAGCGCCGCGCAGTAAATTTGTTTAAAGTCGGGCTGCTATCGGCCCGATAACGTATTTCTCTGACCAGTTAAAGGTTACGCAATAATGTACGAAACGGATTCGCTCAGTGCGCTGGATGCCATTACAGAAGCACAACGTATCGCTTTTGCTCCGATGTTGTTTCAAACCGCGCTCTGTCTGCGTAACTCTGGCGTTTTAGCCTGGCTGGATAAACAGGGAAAACAGGGTGCATGCCTGGCTGAGATTGTTGAAAACAGCACACTGAATGAATATGCAGTGAGCGTCCTGCTGGATATGGGATTAAGCGGACGGATCGTTACCCATAAAGAGGGGCTGTACTACCTGGCAAAAATAGGCCATTTTCTTCTGCATGACACCATGACCCGCGTAAATATGGATTTTACCCAGGACGTTTGTTATCAGGGTTTATTCCATCTCTCCGATTCCCTTAAACAGGAAAAACCCGCGGGATTATCGGTATTTGGCGAATGGCCGACTATCTATCCTGCATTGTCGCAATTACCGGCGCAGGCGAAAGAGAGTTGGTTTGCGTTTGATCATTACTATTCTGACGCCGCTTTTGATGCCGCTTTACCATATATATTCGCAAGCAAGCCGACAAAATTGTACGATGTAGGCGGAAATACCGGTAAATGGGCTTTACGCTGTTGCCGCTATGATGAAAATGTCGCCATTACGATCCTCGACCTCCCGCAGCAAATAGCGCTGGCGCAGGAAAATATCGCAATTGCAGGATTATCTCATCGCATTGGGTTCCATGCTGTCGATATGCTTAGCAACGCGGCACTGCCGGGCGAAGCTGACGTGTGGTGGATGAGCCAGTTCCTCGACTGCTTCTCTCCCGATCAGATTGTCACCATGCTGGGAAACGTGGCTCAGGTCATGAAGCCGGGCGCACGGTTATGCATTATGGAGCTGTTCTGGGATGCCCAGAAATTCGAAGCGGCCTCGTTCAGCCTGAACGCGACCTCGCTCTATTTCACCTGCATGGCGAATGGTAATAGTCGCTTTTATAGCGCCGAGAAATTTTATCACTACCTGGAGCAGGCGGGTTTCCACGTAGAGCAACGACTGGACAATTTAGGGTTAGGGCATACCTTACTGATTTGTCAGAAAAACGAACAATAAATTCTGTGAAATACCTGACGGCTGACGCCGTTATTTAATGACGATAGATCGCGGACGCGCGTAGATGAAATTTGCACTTAACATTATCGACTGGCAGGCCAGAGCGCCGGGTCTCAGTGATGCCGAACAATGGCAGGCGTGGTCACGCGATTCACTCGCCATTGATCCCACTGCGCCACAGGCAAAACTCACTGATTTGCCGATGATGACCGCGCGTCGCCTCAACTCTGGCAGCAAGCTGGCCGTCGATTGCGGCCTGTCGATGCTGCGCAAGCACGCCATCGACGCCGTGGTCTACACCAGCCGTCACGGCGAGCTGGAGCGCAATTATCGCATTCTGCATGCCCTGGCGACGGTTCAGGCCGTGTCGCCCACCGATTTCGCCATGTCCGTGCATAACTCTTCCGTGGGTAATCTCACTATCGCCGCGCGCCAGCCGATTGTCTCCTCTTCCCTCTCCGCCGGACTGGATACCTTCCAGCAGGGCTTATGTGAAGTGCTGTGCATGCTGCAGGCGGGTTACGCCCGCGTTCTGCTGGTCGATTTCGACGGTTCACTGCCGGTGTTTTACCACCCCCATTTACCCGCGCACATGCCCACCTGGCCGTATGCGATGGCGTTAGTGATCGAAGCCGGTGATGCGCTGCGCTGCGAAACCCGTTCTGGCAGCCTCGGCGAAGAGCCGCCGTTGCCGCAAAGCCTGATGTTCCTGCAACGTTATCTTACTGGCGAGCCGCAGTTTGTGGTTTCCGGTGAGCGCCTGCTGTGGCAGTGGTCCCGCGCATGAACGCGTTAGCCAGCACTCTTAATCGGCTATGGCGTCTGGTCATGACCGGATTCTGCTTCGCGCTGTTTGGCGTGGGCGGACTGCTTCTGTCGCTGGTCTGGTTTAATCTCCTGCTGATTGTTCAGCGCGATCGCGTCAAACGCCGTCGGCTGGCACGCCGCAGTATCGCCGCCAGCTTTCGTTTCTTCATGAACGTTATGCGCCTGACGGGCGTGCTGGATTACCGCATTGATAACCTTGAGGCCCTGCGCAGCGAGCGCGGTTGCCTTGTCATCGCCAACCATCCGACGCTGATTGATTACGTAATCCTCGCCTCAGTCATGCCAGAAACCGACTGCCTGGTGAAAAGCGCCCTGCTGCGTAACCCCTTCGTCAGCGGCGTGATTCGCGCAGCGGATTATCTGATCAACAGTGAAGCAGATACCCTGCTCGCCGCCAGCCAGCGACGTCTGGCACAGGGCGATACCTTACTGATTTTCCCCGAAGGCACGCGCACCCGCGTCGGGGAAGCGATGACGCTGCAACGCGGTGCGGCCAATATCGCCGTGCGCTGCGGCAGCGATCTGCGGGTGGTGGTGATCCACTGCAGCGAGCACCTGCTCGATAAAAAAAGTCGCTGGTACGACGTACCGCCGCGCAAGCCCTTCTTCACGGTCGATGTCCGTGAACGGGTCAATATTCACGATTTTTACGATGCAACAGAACAAGAACCGGCTCTGGCAGCGCGCCAGCTGAACCGGCATCTGCAGCATCGCTTAACATCAGGCCTTCAATCTTTGTCAGGAATTAATGATGCAAGCGCTTTATCTTGAAATTAAAAATCTTATTATCTCTACGCTGAATCTGGATGAACTTACCGCCGACGATATCGAAACGGATGCGGCGCTGTTTGGTGATGGCCTGGGCCTCGATTCCATCGACGCGCTGGAGCTTGGCCTGGCAGTGAAAAACCAGTACGGGGTTGTGCTCTCTGCGGAAAGCGAAGAGATGCGTCAGCACTTCTATTCCGTCGCCACGCTGGCATCATTTATCCATGCCCAACGCGCCTGAGAACGATTTTGCTATGACAGAACAAAATGCCATTTATCAGGAAGTCTGCGGACTCCTGACCAAACTGTTTGAAATCGAACCGGACGCGATCTCTCCCGAGGCGCGCCTGTACGAAGATCTGGAGCTGGACAGCATCGACGCCGTCGACATGATTGTTCACCTGCAGAAGAAAACAGGCAAAAAAATCAAACCTGAAACCTTCAAATCGGTGCGTACCGTTCAGGACGTGGTGGACGCTGTAGAACAGCTTCTGCGCGAAGAGTAAGACGCCATGCGTGGCGGACGATCTTTTCCGGCCATCCCGCTGCTGACGGGGCTGATGCTGCTCGCCTGGCCATTTCTGATTGGCTTTGGGCTGACGCACAACAGCCTGCACTGGCTGCTGCCGCTGATGGCGCTGCTGCTGGTCTGTCGCCTGCGTCAGGCGCGGCATAACGCCGGGCCGATGCGCGTTGTGGTGCAAAGCGTGGCGCTGGCGGGCATTGCCCTCTGCACGGCGAGCTATCTGCTGAAAGCGCACCACTGGCTGCTGCTCTATCCCGTGGTGGTGAATCTCGTGATGCTGGCCGTGTTTGGCGGTTCTCTGTGGACGGCAATGCCGCTGGTCGAACGGCTGGCGCGTTTGCGAGATCCCCAACTGCCGCCGGAAGGCGTTCGCTACACCCGCAATGTCACCCGCGTGTGGTGCGGGTTTTTCATTGTGAACGGTTCGGTGGCGCTGTTTACCGTCATCCACGGCGATATGCAGCTCTGGACGCTGTGGAACGGCATGATCGCGTACATCTTGATGGGGACGCTCATGGCGACGGAGTGGCTGGTGCGTCAACGGGTGATTAAAAAAAGTGAAGCACATGACTAAACCCCTTCCTCTGGGGCAGTGGCTGAACGCGCCGCGCCCGGATGATACGCCGATCGCCTGGCTTGACGATCACACCTGGACACTCGGGCAGCTCCGTCACGACGTCTCCTCCCTGACCAACATGCTTCGTCAGCAGGAGGGCGAGCGCTGGGCGCTGTGCTTTGAAAACAGCTACCTGTTTATCGTTGCCCTGCTCTCGACGCTGCATGCGGGAAAAACGCCGGTGATCCCCGGCCACAGCCGCGTGTCGCTGCTCGAAGAACAGCGCGCACTGTTCAGCGGCGTGCTGAGCGATCAAACCCTGAGCTATCAGGGCCGTCTGATCGTGGTGAATTCAGCCCGTCGCAGCGCAGACGCCTTCACGCCGCTGCCGCCGATTAGCGAAGACAGTTTTGTCGAACTGTTCACCTCCGGCTCGACCGGCGCACCGCGACGCATCATAAAACCTGTCGCCCGCCTCGATCGCGAAGCCAGTCTGCTGGCCGACCGTTTTGGCGAGAGGCTGACGGGCTGCAGTATTGTCGCCTCCGTGGTGCCGCAGCACTTGTACGGCCTGACGTTCCGCATCTTTTTACCCCTGTCGCAGGGGCTGCCGCTGCACGCGGCAATGCTCTACTACGCCGAACAGCTGGCGGCGCTGCCCCATGACCGGCGCTACGTATTTATCAGCAGTCCGGCGTTTCTGAAGCGTCTCGACACCCAGCTTGCGCCGCCTCCCGTGGCAATGCTGCTCTCTGCGGGCGGTATGCTGCCGTGGGATGATGTCACCGCCACGCATCGCTGGATGAACGTCTGGCCGGATGAAATTTACGGCAGCACTGAGACCGGCATTCTGGCCTGGCGGCATCGTCAGGAGGCGTCGATTCCGTGGCTTCCGTTCCCCGGCGTGCATTTCCGTCACGAAGGGGAGACCTGCCATGTCACCTCGCCGCTGATCCACGAGGCCGAAGGCTTACCGCTCGACGATATCCTGCACTTTGAGGATAACGGGACGTTCAGCATCGCCGGACGTCGTGGCCGGGTGGTCAAAATCGAAGAGAAGCGCGTTTCGCTCAATGAAATTGAGCAGCGTCTGCTGACGCTGGACGGCATTCGCGAAGTCGCCGCCCTGCCCGTCACACGCGGGGGTCGCCAGGGTATCGGCGTACTGCTGGTGCTCAACGACGACGCGCGTCAGCGTCTGCATCAGCAGGGCAATAAAGCGCAGGAGTTTGCCTGGCGCCGCGCCCTGCTGCCGTGGCTTGAGCCGGTCGCCGTGCCGCGCTACTGGCGGATCATCGATGAGATGCCCGTCAACAGCATGAACAAGCGTGTCTATGCGCAGTTACAGGAGTTATTTCATGAAAATCCATGAAATCGAGCGCCACCAGTCGCAGCCACAGAATCTTGAGATTGTCCTGCATCTCGACCCGATGCTGTTCTGGTTCCAGGGCCATTTTGCCGTGCAGCCGCTGCTGCCGGGCGTCGCACAGCTCGACTGGGTGATGCACTACGCCACCACGCTGCTGGCACCGGAATACCGTTTTCACAGCATTCAGAATGTGAAGTTCCAGGCGCCGCTGCTGCCGGATGCCACCGTCACGTTGACGCTCAACTGGAATGCCGAACGCCAGATCCTCACCTTTAGCTATCAGCGTCACGACGGCGACGCGCGCCACACCGCCAGCAGCGGGAAGATCCGGTTATGTCGCTGACGTTCCGCCCCTGCGTACTGATCCCCTGCTACAACCACGGCGCGATGATGGCGAGCGTGCTGTCGCGGCTGGAATCGTGCGCGCTGCCGTGCCTGATCGTCGATGACGGCAGTGACGAGCGCACCCGTCTGGAGCTGGAACGCCTGGCGGGTGCCTATCCGCAGGTCACACTCATCCGGCTGCCGGAAAATGCCGGCAAAGGCACGGCGGTCATCCGTGGGCTGGAGGCGGCTTCCCGCGCAGGGTTTACCCATGCGGTGCAGGTGGATGCCGACGGACAGCACGCCATTGAAGATATTCCGCAACTGTTAGCGCTGGCCGAACGCCACCCGGATGCGCTGATCTCCGGCCAGCCTATTTATGATGATTCGATCCCCCGCTCGCGCCTCTATGGCCGCTGGATCACTCACGTCTGGGTGTGGATCGAAACCCTGTCGCTGCAGCTGAAAGACAGCATGTGCGGGTTCCGCGTCTATCCCGTGGCCCCCACGCTGAAACTGGCAGAACACGCCACCCTCGGCAAGCGGATGGATTTTGATACGGAAGTGATGGTTCGCCTCTACTGGCAGGGCAACATCAGCTATTTTGTGCCGACGCGGGTGACCTATCCCCACGATGGCCTGTCCCATTTCGATGCCCTGAAAGACAACGTCCGCATCTCCCTTATGCACACCCGCCTGTTCTTCGGCATGCTGCCGCGTATGCCTTCGCTTCTGCTACGTCGCCGTCGCGAGCACTGGGCCGAGCAGCAGGAAGTGAAAGGGCTGTGGGGCATGCGCCTGATGCTGCGCGTCTGGCAGCTTTTTGGACGCCGCGCCTTCAGTCTGCTGCTGTGGCCAGTGATCGGCGTTTACTGGCTGATCGCCCGCCCGGCGCGACAGGCGTCGCAGCAGTGGCTGGCGCGCGTGGCTGACGTGCTTCACGCACAAAACCGCCCGCTGCCGCCGCGCTGTAACAGCTTTTTCCACTTTATGCGCTTCGGCAATTCAATGCTGGATAAAGTCGCGGGCTGGCGCGGCGAGCTGAAGATGAACCGGGATGTGGTCTTTGCACCCGGCGCGCGCGAAGCGCTGAACGTTGAGGCCCCACAGGGCAAGCTACTGCTGGCCTCGCATCTCGGCGATGTCGAAGCCTGCCGCGCGCTGGCGCAACTCGACGACAGCAAAACCATCAACGCGCTGGTGTTCAGCGATAACGCCCAGCGCTTTAAACAGATCATGCAGGAGATGGCCCCCCAGGCCGGGCTGAACCTGATGCCCGTCACCGATATCGGGCCGGAAACCGCCATCGCCCTGAAAGAGAAGCTCGATCGCGGTGAATGGGTGGCGATCGTCGGCGATCGTATCGCCGTCAATCCACAGCGCGGCGGCGAGTGGCGCGTAATCTGGAGCGAATTTATGGGAAAACAGGCTCCGTTCCCGCAGGGGCCATTTATTCTCGCCTCTATTCTGCGCTGCCCGGTGGCACTGATTTTCGCGCTGCGCCAGCAGGAGAAGCTGCACATTCACTGCGAAACCTTTGCCGATCCGCTGTTACTGCCGCGCGGCGAGCGCCAGCAGGCGTTGCAGCAGACCGTTGATCGCTATGCACAACGCCTCGAGCATTACGCGCTCATGTCGCCGCTCGACTGGTTTAATTTTTTCGATTTCTGGCATCTGCCGGATGCCAAAGAGAAGGAGTAAAGGGTGCTGACCGATCCCCGTTTTACGACTGACGTCGAGCTGACCGTCCCTTTCCACGACGTGGATATGATGGGCGTGGTCTGGCACGGTAACTATTTCCGCTACTTTGAGATCGCCCGCGAGGCGCTACTCAACCAGTTTAATTATGGCTATCGGCAGATGAAGGAATCCGGCTACGTCTGGCCCGTGGTCGATACGCGGGTGAAGTACCGCGATGCGGTGAAATTCGAACAGCGCATCCGCGTCCGGGCGCACATCGAAGAGTTTGAAAATCGTCTGCGTATCGCCTACCAGATTTTCGACGCCGAAACCGGAAAGCGAACCACCACCGGGTACACCATCCAGGTGGCCGTGGAAGAGAGCAGCCAGGAGTTGTGTTTCGTTAGCCCGGCGATTTTGTTTGAACGAATGGGAGTTACGCCATGAAATGGTTGCCATTACTGGCGCTACTGGTCAGCCCGCTGGTCAGCGCGGTTACGCTCGATGAACTGCAGCAGCGCTTTACCGAGCAGCCCGTAGTGCGCGCGCATTTCGAGCAGACCCGCACCATCAAAGACCTGCCGCAGCCGTTGCGCTCGCAGGGCGAAATGCTGATCGCCCGCGACGACGGTCTGCTGTGGGATCAGAAAGCCCCGTTCCCGATGACCCTGCTGCTGGACGACAAACGCATGGTGCAGGCGATCAACGGTCAGCCGCCGCAGACGATCACCGCCGAGAACAACCCGCAGATGTTCCAGTTTAACCATCTGCTGCGCGCCTTGTTCCAGGCCGACCGCCACGTGCTGGAAGAGAACTTCCGCATAGATTTTAAGGATCTCGGCGCGGGCCGCTGGTCGCTGGTGCTCACGCCGATCACCACGCCGCTGGACAAGATTTTCGCCACTATGAATCTGGGTGGCGCGACCTATCTGGAGTCGATCCAGCTCAACGACAAGCAGGGCGACCGCACAGATATCGTCCTTTCCCGCCATCAACTGACGCCCGCCAGCCTGACTCATGACGAACGCCAACGCTTTGCCGCACCGTAACACCCGGCGCCCGGCGCTGCTCTGGGGTGTGGTATGCCTGGTTCTGCTGGGCGTCCTGCTGTCGCTGCTGCCCGGCGCGCGACTCAACAGCAGCGTGCTGGCGATGCTGCCCAAGCAGACGCTCGGGGCGATCCCGCCTGCGCTCAACGACGGATTTATGCAGCGTCTGGACCGTCAGCTGGTATGGCTGGTCAGCCCCGGTAAAACGCCGGACCCGCGCGTGGCTCAGCGGTGGTTAACCCTGCTGCAAAAATCGGACACCCTCAGCCAGGTCAAAGGCCCGATGGATGCCAACAGCCAAAAAGCCTGGGGCGAATTTTTCTGGCAGCACCGTAACGGCCTGCTCGACAGCGCCACCCGCGCCCGCCTGCAAAACGGCGGTGAGGCCCAGGCCCAGTGGATCTTATCTCAGCTGTACTCGGCCTTCTCCGGCGTCAGCGGCAAAGAGCTGCAAAACGACCCGCTGATGCTGATGCGCGGTTCGCAGCTGGCGCTGGCGCAAAACAGCCAAAAACTGCGGCTGATGGACGGCTGGCTGGTGACCCAGGACGCCGCAGGAAACTACTGGTATCTGCTGCACGGCGAGCTGGCGGGCGAGTCGTTTGATATGCAGCAAACGCACCGTCTGGTGACTACGCTGCAGGGTCTGGAAAACCAGTTGAAAACGGCTTTCCCGCAGGCTCAGCTGTTATCGCGCGGCACCGTGTTTTACAGCGACTACGCCAGCCAGCAGGCAAAACAGGATATTTCGACTCTCGGCGTCGCCACCCTTCTGGGGGTGATTTTGCTGATTGTGGCGGTGTTCCGCTCCCTGCGCCCGCTGCTGTTATGCCTGATTTCCATCGGCATCGGCGCGCTGGCCGGAACCGTCGCCACGCTGACAATCTTTGGCGAATTGCATCTGATGACGCTGGTGATGAGCATGAGCATCATCGGGATTTCTGCGGATTACACGCTCTATTACCTGACCGAACGGATGGTCCACGGCGCGCAGGATTCGCCGTGGCAAAGCCTGGCGAAAGTGCGTAACGCCCTGCTGCTGGCCCTGCTGACCACCGTGGCGGCTTACTTCATCATGATGCTTGCCCCGTTCCCTGGTATTCGTCAGATGGCGGTGTTTGCCGCCGTGGGGCTGAGCGCCTCCTGCCTGACAGTGATTTTCTGGCATCCGTGGCTGTGCCGTGGGCTGCCTGTTCGCCCGGTGCCAGCGATGGTGCTGATGCTGCGCTGGCTGGCCGCCTGGCGGCGCAACAAGGCGCTCTCCGTTGGGCTGCCAGTCGTGCTGGCCGTGGTCTCCGTGGTCGGGATCGCCAGCCTGCGGGTGGATGACGATATCGCCCAGCTCCAGGCGCTGCCGAAAGCGATTCTGGCGCAGGAAAAAATCATTACCGCCCTCACCGGGCAGAGCGTCGATCAGAAATGGTTTGTGGTCTACGGTGATTCCGCCCAGCAAACGCTGGAGCGGCTGGAAGCCTTCACCCCTGCGCTGTCACAGGTGCAAAAAGTCGGTGAAATAAAAGCGTTCCGCACCCTTCCCCTGAACTCGCTGACGCGGCAGAAAAGTGATTTGGCCTTGCTGCACAAGGCCGCACCGGCAGTGACGAAAGTCTTACAAGGCGCAGGGCTGACGAGCGTTTCACCCGATCTGAACGCCATGCCCGTGACCACAGACGCCTGGCTCGCCAGCCCGGCGAGTGAAGGCTGGCGTCTGCTGTGGCTGACGCTGCCCGACGGCCACAGCGGCGTGCTGGTGCCGGTCGACGGCGTGAAAAACAGCGCGGCGCTGAGCCAACTGGCGGCAGCGCATCCGGGTGTGGCGTGGGTGGATCGCAAAGCGAGCTTCGACAGCCTGTTTTCCCTGTATCGCAACGTGCTGACGGGCCTGCTGTTGGTCGCGCTGGTGGTGATCGCCTGCGGGGCGATGGTGCGTCTCGGCTGGCGTAAGGGGCTGATAAGCCTGGTGCCATCGGTGCTGTCGCTGGGCTGTGGTCTGGCAGCGCTGGCGGCAACCGGCCATCCGGTGAATCTGTTTTCGCTGCTGGCCCTCGTGCTGGTGCTGGGGATTGGCATTAACTACACCCTGTTCTTCAGCAATCCGCGCGGTACACCGCTTACTTCCATGCTGGCGATTACGCTGGCGATGATGACCACCTTACTGACCCTCGGCATGTTGGTCTTTAGCGCCACGCAGGCGATCAGCAGCTTCGGCATTGTGCTGGTCAGCGGTATTTTCACCGCCTTCCTGCTGGCTCCGCTGGCGATGCCAGCTAAAAGAGAGAGAAAACGATGATGATCCCGTTTGGTCGCGCGCTCGCCCTGATGGCGACTCTGCTGCTGGCAGGCTGTAGCCACTCCGCGCAAAACAGTGACGGCACGCGCCCGCAGGCCTGGCTGCAGCCGGGTACCAAGGTGACGCTGCCTGCGCCGGGGATTTCTCCGGCGGTCAATTCTCAGCAATTGCTGACGGGCAGCTTCAACGGCCAGACGCAATCGCTGCTGGTGATGCTCAACGCCGACGCGGATAAAATCACGTTGGCCGGGCTGTCGTCGGTGGGGATCCGCCTGTTTCTCGCCACCTATGACAAGACCGGCATCCACACCGAGCAGTCGATTATCGTGCCGCAACTGCCGCCCGCCAGTCAGGTACTGGCCGACGTGATGCTCAGCCACTGGCCGATCGGCGCCTGGCTGCCGCAGCTGCCGAAGGGCTGGACGCTTGCGGATAAGGGCGATCGCCGCGAGCTGCGCAACGCCAGCGGCACGCTGGTGACCGAGATTGTCTATCTGCAGCGCAAAGGCAAACGCGAGCCGATCAGCATCCAACAGCACGTCTTTAACTACCACATCACCATTCAATATCTGGGTGACTAAGATGATCTATATTTCTGCCGTGGGCATGGTGAATGCGCTGGGTAATTCGGCCAACGAGATCGCCGAAAACCTGGCGCGTGGCGTCGCACCGGGCATGCACAGCCGCGCAGGCTGGCTCCAGGGCGGTGAGGAGATCGTGCTCGGCGGCGTCGAGGGCGAACTGCCGCCGATTCCGGACCACGCCGCCGCTCACCGCACGCGCAACAATCAGCTGCTGCTGGCCGCGCTGGCGCAGATACAGCCCGCCGTTGACGAGGCGATTGCCCGTTTCGGCCACGACCGCGTGGCCGTGGTACTCGGCACCAGCACCTCGGGGCTGGATGAGGGCGATGAGCACGTGCGTCTGTCCCTGAACGGCGAAGCAAGCACGCGCTGGCAGTATCCGCAGCAGGAGCTGGGCGATCCGTCGCGCTTTCTCGCCAACTGGCTGAAGCTCGAAGGCCCGGCGTTTACGCTCTCTACTGCCTGTTCCTCAAGCGCGCGCGCAATCATCAGCGGCCGCCGTCTGATTGACGCCGGGCTGGCGGATATCGCCATCGTTGGTGGTGCGGATACGCTGAGCCGGATGCCGGTCAACGGATTCCACAGCCTCGAATCCCTCTCCACCACGTTGTGCGAGCCGTTTGGCCGCGACCGTCGCGGGATAACCATCGGCGAAGGCGCAGCGCTGATGATTCTGACCCGTGAACCGCAGCCTGTCGCTCTGCTGGGCACCGGCGAATCAAGCGATGCTTACCACATTTCCGCGCCACATCCGCAGGGCGAAGGGGCGATTCGCGCCATCACCCAGGCGCTTAATGAAGCGGGCCTGAAGCCGGATGAGATTGGCTACATCAACCTGCACGGCACGGCGACGCCGCTGAACGACCAGATTGAGTCGCAGGTGGTACATGACCTCTTCGGCGAGGCGGTTCCGTGCAGTTCAACCAAACATTTGACCGGCCACACGCTGGGCGCGGCGGGCATTACGGAAGCCGCGCTCAGCTGGCTGCTCCTGACCCGCGATCTGCCGCTGCCGGCGCAGGATTTTACCCGCTACGCACCCGATCCGAGCCTGCCGCCCTGCGGTGTGCTGCATCAGCCCGTGACGCTGGAAAAACCGGTGATTTTGTCTAATTCGTTCGCGTTTGGCGGCAACAATGCCAGCATTTTGCTGGGGAGGATGTCATGAGTTATTTATTGCCCGTGGACTATTTGCCCCACGATGCACCGATGCTGCTGCTGGAAACGGTGGAAAACGTCACGGACGAGAGCGCCGCGTGTGGCGTGCGTGTCAGCCCTCAGAGCGTGCTGGCACCCTTTCTCACTGCCGATGGGGATCTGCCCGGCTGGTATGCCCTTGAGCTGATGGCGCAGACCGTCGGAGTCTGGTCCGGCTGGCATCGCCACCAGCAGGGGCAAAGCAGTATCGCGCTGGGTATGGTGCTGGGCGCGCGTGAGCTGGTGTGCGCCGAGGGGCGCTTCCCGGCGGGTTCCGCGCTGACAATCAGCGTGAAGCTGCTGATGCAGGACGAACGTTTTGGCAGCTTCGAATGCACCATTGCCGCAGACGGCACCACGCTGGCAACAGGCCGCGTCAATACCTTCCAGCCGAGCGCGGAAGAGTTAACTTCGCTTTTTAATCAGGAATCATCCACATGAATCGTTCCGTTCTGGTCACCGGAGCCAGCAAAGGCATCGGACGCGCTATCGCCCGACAACTCGCCGCTGACGGGTTTATCGTGGGCGTGCATTATCACCGCGACGCCGAGGGCGCGCAGCAGACGCTGGAGTCTATCCAGCAGGCAGGCGGCCAGGGCCGTTTGCTCTCTTTTGACGTCGGCAATCGCGAGCAGTGCCGCGAGGTGCTGGAGCAGGAGATCGAGACCCACGGCGCGTGGTATGGCGTGGTCAGTAACGCCGGTATCACCCGCGACGGCGCGTTCCCGGCCCTCAGCGAGGATGACTGGGACAGCGTGATCCACACCAATCTCGACAGTTTTTACAACGTCATTCACCCGTGCATCATGCCGATGATTGGCCTGCGCAAAGGCGGGCGGATTATCACGCTCTCCTCCGTATCAGGCGTGATGGGCAACCGTGGACAGGTGAACTACAGCGCGGCAAAAGCCGGAATCATCGGCGCCACCAAAGCGCTGGCGATTGAGCTGGCGAAGCGCAAAATCACCGTCAACTGTATTGCACCGGGGTTGATTGACACCGGAATGATCGAAATGGAAGAGGCCTCCCTGAAAGAGGCGATGTCCATCATCCCAATGAAACGTATGGGGCAGGCTGACGAAGTGGCTGGCCTGGCCAGTTACCTGATGTCAGATATTGCGGGCTATGTGACCCGCCAGGTCATTTCCATTAACGGAGGAATGCTATGACACGTCGCGTAGTCATTACAGGCATGGGCGGTGTCACCGCCTTTGGAGAGGACTGGCAGTCGGTTTCGGCGGGACTTCTTGCCGGTGAAAATGCGGTGCGCAAAATGCCCGAGTGGCAGGTCTATGACGGGCTGCACACCCTGCTTGGCGCACCGATTGATGATTTCACCCTGCCGGAGCACTACACCCGCAAACGCATCCGCGCGATGGGGCGTGTGTCGCTGTTGTCGACGCGCGCCACCGAAAAAGCGCTGGAGCAGGCCGGGCTGATTGGCGAAACGGTACTGACTAACGGCGAAACCGGGATCGCCTACGGCTCGTCCACCGGCAGTACCGGTCCGGTAAGCGAATTCGCCACCATGCTGACGGAAAAGCATACCAACAACATCACTGGCACCACCTATGTGCAGATGATGCCGCACACCACAGCGGTCAACACCGGTCTGTTCTTCGGCCTGCGCGGACGCGTGATTCCGACCTCCAGCGCCTGTACTTCCGGCAGCCAGGCGATTGGCTATGCGTGGGAAGCCATTCGCCACGGTTATCAGACGGTGATGGTCGCGGGCGGCGCGGAAGAGCTTTGCCCGTCAGAAGCGGCGGTGTTTGATACCCTGTTTGCCACCAGCCAGCGCAACGATGCGCCGAAAACCACCCCGTCACCGTTCGATAAACAGCGCGACGGTCTGGTGATTGGCGAAGGCGCAGGCACGCTGATTCTGGAAGAGCTGGAGCACGCCAAAGCGCGCGGCGCGACCATCTACGGAGAGATCGTCGGCTTCGCCACCAACTGCGACGCCGCCCACATCACCCAGCCGCAGCGTGAAACCATGCAAATTTGCATGGAAAAGTCGCTGAAAATGGCGGGACTGAGCGCGATGGATATGGGTTACATCTCCGCCCACGGTACGGCGACGGATCGCGGTGATATGGCTGAAAGCCTGGCGACGGCGGCGATCTATGGCGATAACGTGCCGATTTCGTCGTTAAAGAGCTATTTCGGTCATACGCTTGGGGCCTGCGGCGCGCTGGAGGCGTGGATGAGCCTGCAAATGATGCGCGAAGGCTGGTTCGCCCCGACCCTCAATTTAAGACAACCGGATGAGCAATGCGGTGCTTTAGATTATATTATGGGGGAAGCCCGCCGGATTGATTGTGAATATCTGCAAAGTAATAACTTCGCATTTGGCGGCATCAATACTTCGATCATCATCAAACGCTGGGCGTGACTATGTACCAGTTTGTACTGGGAAAAATTTCCACTCTTAACGCTGATCCCTATGCATCAGCGCTGGCAGACAGGGCGCCCGAAGGTGCCCGACGCGCCCGCTGGTTAGCGGGCCGGACGCTGCTCACCCGCGCGTTATCGCCCGCCCCGTTGCCGAAAATCGTCTTTGGCGAACAGGGAAAACCGGCGTTTGTGGGCGATCGTCCCCTGTGGTTTAACCTGAGCCACAGCGGCGATGATATTGCCCTGCTGCTGAGCGATGAAGGCGAAGTGGGGTGCGATATCGAAGTGATTCGCCCGCGTGATAACTGGCAGGCGCTGGCCAACGCCGTGTTCAGCGTGGCCGAACATCATGAGCTGGAGCGCGAAACGCCCGAGGAAAAACTGCAGGCATTCTGGCGCATCTGGACGCGCAAAGAAGCGATCGTTAAACAACGCGGCGGCAGCGCCTGGCAAATCGTCAGCATCGACAGCGCGGCAAAGCAGCCGCACTCCGTGAGCCAGCTTCAGTTTGGGTCCCTGAGTCTGGCGGTCTGTACGCCAACGCCTTTTACGCTGACACCTGAATCTATTTCGCCTTTTGCACCACTGGCCGAAAAATGACCAATACCCCTGCGATAATCAGCCCAACACCCGCCAGCCCGGTCCAGGAGAACGTGTCATTCCAGCCGGGTAGCACGATAGCGGCAATCCACACCAGAATGTAGCTCAGACTGAGCAGCGCATAGGCCTTGCTCAGCGCCATGCGGTGCAGCGCCAGATACCAACAGCCCATCGACGCGACATAACCGCTTAAGCCTAGCAGCAACATGCCGCTGCCGGGGGCAAAGTGCTGAAATGCCGCAAGCAATGCGATCGGCTCAGCGACCGGCGGCAAAGCCATCATCGCCGAGCGCAACAGGAGTTGCGCCCCGCTCACCAGCACGACGCTGCACAGCGCCCAGAATGCCCCCTTCACAGGCTACCTCCCAGCAGCACAATGCCGGCCATGATCAGCCCCACGCCCAGCCAGTGATGGAACGCGATCTTCTCGCGCCAGAACGCTTTCGCTGCCAGCGTCACCCAGACAAAATTCAGGCTCAGCATTGGGTAGGCAATCCCTACCGGCAAACGCTGGAGCACCATCAGCCACAGCACCATGCCGACGCCCAGTGCCAGCAGCGCCAGGCCGAGCCAGAAGACGATATGCCTCCCTCGCCCGCCGTCTTTTGCCGGGCGCGTGGCCTGTTTCTGGCAGAGTTGGCCCGCGCAGCTCAGCAGGCTTGCCAGTCCCAGCCAGATCCAGACCGTCATTGCGGGAGATACTGCAGGTAAGCCAGACGTCCCTGAATATAGAGACTGTCCGGTTTCGGCAGATCGGCGCGCGCGAGGTCATCGTTTTTCGACAGCAGAATCACCAGCGAAATTTTCCCCTGCGCGCGATGTTCCGCCAGCCAGCGACGGAAATCATCTTTGCCCACGTAGCGACCTTGCACGTCAGGATAATCCAGGCCGTATTTCAGCTCGCCACTCTGACCAAACATGATGATATCGCTGCGTTTCAGGTCCCACGCCAGCCCGGAGGCAATGCCGACGTTGTTCGCCAGCACAAAGCGACTCTCCGTTAACGGTTGTCGCACGGTCTCCACCAGCGACTGCGGCTGCTTGGAATCCACCACCCGATTCGGCACCACAAACCCGAGCAACAGTCCCAGCCCCAGCGGACAGAGCGCCGCCAGCCACCAGCGCTGCTGCGCCCGGCGTAATGTCCACAAACCGACCAGCGCCCAGACCAGAAACGCCACCACCGCGCAGAAGACCTTGTACAGTTCGACGGAAGTCCAGACCGGATGTCTGGTCGGTCCCCACGGCGAAACGATCAGCGCCGCGACGACGCCCAGCACGCCAAACGCCAGATTGATGATCGCGTTGACGCGCAGGACCTTGACCCCGTTTCCGACAAGCGACCAGGCATAGCGCGCCATCAGCATCGCCAGTGGCGCGAAGCACGGCAGAATGTAGGTCGGCAGTTTGCCTTTCGCGATACTGAAAAACAGCAGCGGCATCACCACCCAGCCTAACAAGTAGAACCCACCGCGCGCCTCTTTCACATCACGCCAGCCGAGGCGTAATGCGCCGGGCAACAGCGCCAGCCACGGTAAACTGCCGGCCATCAGGAACGGCAGGTAGTACCAGAACGGCGCTTTATGTTGGGCGTCGCTGCTGGCGAAACGCTGGACATGCTCGACCCAGAAGAAGTAGCGCCAGAAATCCGGCTCGCGATGGGCAATCGCCAGCGCCCACGGCAGGACGATCGCTACGCAGCTCAGGACCGCCAGCCAACCGTACAACAGCACCTCTTTCCAGCGTTTCTGCACGATGACCCACGGCAGCACGGCGACAACCGGCACCGCCAGCGCCAGAAAACCTTTGGTCATCACCCCCATGCCGCAGGCCAGCCCCAGCAGCAGGTAACCGCCGATTTTTCCTGCGCGGGTATTCGCCTGCGCCGCCATCCAGAAGCTGCACATCGCGGCGACCAGCCAAAGGGTGATCATCGGGTCCAGCACCGCGTACGAGCCTACGCCGTAGACCAGCAGCAGAGTCAGGAAAATCACGCCCGAGGTCAGCGCCACGCGTTTATCACGCCAGATCCGCCAGGCCAGCCAGATAACCAGAAGCGCGGTCAGCCCCGTAGAGAAGATCGCCCCGGCGCGCACGGCAAAGTTCGAGTCGCCAAACAGCATCTGACCGAGACTGTTGATCCAGTACCCGGCAATCGGTTTTTCAAAATAACGCAGCCCAAGGAAATGCGGCACCACCCAGTTTCCAGTGGCCAGCATTTCACGGCTGATCTCTGCATAGCGCGTCTCATCCGGCTGCCAGAGCAGACGAATATCGACGGGCAGCAGATAGTAAAGCGCAAACAGAACGAAAAAAGCGACACTAAAACGCGCAGATTTCATGGCGCTGGGCTCACGGTTTGTTGATAACCAAGCCAGCCTTCGCGGCCAGCCAATTCATCACGGACGATTTTCCCGACGGGCAAGGTGCTGAGATCGTCGGGTAACATCTCGCTTAACGGGCAAAACTGAATGCCTTCCTGGGCGGCCAGTTGCAGCAGCGCGGCGAAATCCTGCTGATACGCAATCCCTTCCACTTCGGCGTGAATGGTATAGACCGGCGTGCCGGTATCGCGATGGATGCAGTCGAGGATAAAACGGTTAAAATTCTCCGCCGTGACTTCCCGCCCGACCACTTCATCCCAGGTCGGAAGCGTCACCGGGATTTGCACGGTGCCGAGCCGGGTCTCGCCGAGCTGCGGTAAAAACGGCCCACTGCCCCGGCAGTCGCTGTTATAGCGAAATGAAAACGGCTCTTTGGCTCGCACCACACGCTGATCTGCGCGCCAGCCCGCCACCGCAGAGCAGTGAACCGGCTGGCCGAGGATCGCTTCCAGCTCCATCAGACCACGCTCCACTTCGCGGGTCAGACGGGGAATTTTCCACACGCCACTCCAGGCCTGCCAGGCGTGATGATCCCAGGCGTGTAACCCCACCTCATGGCTCAGGGCAGCGGCGCGGATCACCTCTTCGTTCCCCGCACCAATGCGCTTGCCAGGCCAGGCGGTGCCCGCCAGCAGGATATCCCAGCCGTAGAGGGAAGCCGCGCGTGAACGCAGCATTTTCATCAGAAAGGTCGGTTTAAACAGGCGCCACAGATGACGCCCCATGTTGTCAGGCCCGACGCTGAAGAAAAAGCTGGCGCGCACCTGGTGCTCGCTCAGCAGTTCCAGCAGTCGTGGCACACCGTCGCGGGTGCCACGAAAGGTATCGACATCAATGCGTAAACCGACTTTTTTCATGATGCCTGTTCCGACAGCTCCACGGTGCGCAGGAAGAAATCGAGGGTTTCGTCGATGGTCTGGACCATATCCACCGTCGGCGTCCAGTTCAGGCAGCGCTTCGCATTGCGGATGCTCGGCTTGCGGTGCTCAACGTCCTGATACCCTTTGCCATAATAGCTGCTGCTTTCCACTTCGCTGAAACCGGCGAAGGGCGGGAAGCGGTCGCGCAGCGGGTGGCGTTCGAAGCTTGCAAGCAGCATTTCGGCCAGTTCGCGGATGCTCGCTTCGTTCTCCGGGTTGCCAATATTGATAATTTCCCCATCGCAGAGTCCGTCTTTGTTCTCGATGATGCGGAACAGCGCTTCGATGCCATCGCTGATATCGGTGAAGCAACGTTTCTGTTTGCCACCTTCGATCAGCTTAATCGGCGAACCTTCCACCAGATTGAGGATCAGTTGGGTGATGGCGCGCGAGCTGCCAATGCGCGCCGCGTTCAGGTTATCGAGGCGCGGCCCCATCCAGTTAAACGGACGGAACAGGGTGAAGCGCAGATTCTCTTTTTCGCCATAGGCCCAGATCACACGGTCCAGCAGCTGTTTTGAGACGGAGTAAATCCAGCGCTGTTTGTTGATCGGCCCCACCACCAGGTTCGAGGTATCTTCGTCGAACACGCTATCGGTGCACATGCCGTACACTTCCGAGGTGGACGGGAAGATGATGCGCTTGTTGTACTTCACGCAGTCGCGGATGATTTTCAGGTTCTCTTCAAAATCGAGTTCAAAGACACGCAGCGGATTACGGGTATATTCGATTGGTGTGGCGATGGCCACCAGCGGCAGCACCACGTCGCATTTCTTGATGTGGTATTCGATCCACTCGGAGTGAATGCTGATATCCCCTTCCACGAAATGGAAGCGCGGGCAGTCGAGGAAACGGCTGATCGCATCCGAGCCAATATCGAGACCATAGATTTCGTAGTTGTCGTCTTTCAGCAGACGTTCGGTCAGATGGTTACCGATAAAACCGTTCACGCCGAGGATCAGCACGCGGGTACGACGCTTCACGGCAACATACGGCGCGCTGGTCACCAGTGCGCCATTCACCAGCCCTAAGGACTGCGCCAGCTGCGTGCCCGGCATATATACGCCGTTTTCCGTCTGGCCGGTGACAATCTCCAGCGCCTGTTCACCGCAGGCGATAATCAGCGGGGAAGCCGAAATGACCGTCCCCGGCCTGGCTGCCGGAATGTCCGCGCGCACGCGGGATTTCCAGACGATAAATTTACTCGCCCCCACATAAGCCACGGCACCCGGCCACGGGTCAGTCACCGCGCGCACCAGATTGTGCAGCTGTGCTGCCGGTCTGGTCCAGTCGAGACGCCCGTCTTCCGGGGTACGACGGCCATAACAGGTGGCTTCACTGTGATTCTGTTCGGTCTCTTTGAGAAGGCCCTGACGCAGCGCAGGCAGTGCATCATTCAACAGCGTCTGTGCCGCCCTACAGAGTTTATGATGCAGGGTCAGCGCCGTGTCATCCGCTTCAATGCTCACGCGCTGCTGGGCGGCAATCGCCCCGGCATCCGCGCGCTTCACCATGCGGTGCAGCGTCACGCCCGTTTCCGTTTCGCCGTTCACCAGCACCCAGTTCAGCGGCGCACGACCGCGATATTTTGGCAGCAGGGAACCGTGCAGATTGTATGCCCCGACGGTCGCGGCGCTGAGGATCTCATCGCACAGCAGGTTGCGGTAGTAGAAAGAGAAAATCACATCAGGCGCGAGCTTCTGAATACGGTCCACCCACAGCGGATGGTTTACGTCATCGGGAGCATACACCGGGATTTCGCGTTCGGCGGCGATACGTGCCACAGAGCTAAAGAAGTGGTTCTCGCCTGCGGTATCCGGGTGAGTGAAAATCGCGGCGATGTCATAACCCGCTTCCAGAAGGGCTAATGTCCCCGTACATCCCATATCGTGATAGGCAAAAACAACGGCTTTCATGGGTGATTTCCTTCCTGAGAGGAGGTGTGTTCCTGACGAACAACACGTTGAATAAAGTAGCGCGGACGTGCGCGGACATCGTTATAGATTCGGCCGATGTACTCACCGAGTAACCCCATGCCGACAAACTGCGCGCCGATAAACATGAACAGTACAGCGAAGAGCATAAAGACCCCTTCCGCGGCCCACTGCGGCCCATAGGCCAGACGCAGCACAACCAGCAGAACGGAGAGCGCAAAGCCCATCAGCGCAATGATGCTGCCGAAGACGCTGAGCAGACGCAGCGGCGTGGTGGTCAGGCAGGTGATCAGGTCGTACATCAGATTGATCAGGCGCATAAAGCTGTATTTGGATTCCCCGTGCTCGCGCTCGGCGTGCAGCACCGGGATCTCCGTGGCTTTGCGCGCAAAGGTATTGGCGAGAATCGGAATGAACGTGCTGCGCTCGTGGCAGTGCAGCATTGCATCGACAATGTGGCGACGGTAGGCGCGAAGCATGCAGCCGTAATCACCCATCGCCTTGCCCGTAGTGCGCTGGATCAGGCGGTTAATGGTGCGTGAGGCCAGCTTGCGGAATACGCTGTCCTGGCGATTCTGGCGCACAGTCCCGACCACGTCATAACCTTCGTCAGCGGTCGCCACCAGACGCGGGATCTCCTCCGGTGGGTTCTGCAGATCGGCGTCGAGGGTGATGATCAGATCGCCCGTCACATGGCTGAAACCGGCCATGATCGCCGAATGTTGCCCGTAGTTGCGGTTCAGTAGCACCGCGACGATAGGGCTGCCGTCAGCCTGCGCGGCGTCGGTGAGCATCATTGCGGAGTCGTCGCTGCTGCCGTCATCGACCAGCAGGATTTCATACTCCTTGCCCAAGGTATCGCAGGCGGCTGTAGTGCGGCGGATCAGCTCCGGCAGACTCTCCTGCTCGTTATAAACCGGGATCACCACCGAGACTTTTTTTACAGGCGGTGTGCTAAACATGTCCATGTCCTGCAAGCTGATGGAGCGCGGCAATGACGCGGGTTGTGTCGTCATGAGTCATATCCGGGAAAAGAGGGAGTGAACAGATACGCGCGCTGTTCCATTCAGTGTTCGGTAAGGACACATCCGGGAAGCGCTCGCGGTAGTATTTTTGCGTGTGGGCGGCGCGAAAATGGAGACCAGTGCCGATGCCCTGAGCTTTCAGGGTTTCCATCAGCGCGTCGCGGGTAATGCCACATTGGGCTTCGTCCACGCGAATGATGAACAGATGCCAGGCGTGCAGGTGTGGCCAGGCGGGTACGCTCAGGGGCATGAACGGCGTGTCGGCAAGTTCCAGCAAATAGCGGCTGGCGATCTCCGTGCGACGGTGGTTGGCATTGCCCAGTTTACCGAGCTGCGCCAGGGCCAGCGCGGCGTTGATATCCGCGAGGTTGTATTTAAACCCCGGAGAGATCACTTCCGCCTGCGGCGCGCGGCCAAGCGTCTGACGGTCGAACGCATCGACGCCAAGACCGTGAAATTTGAGGCTGCGAATGCGCTGCGCCAGCTGTTCGTCATCCGTCACCACTAACCCGCCTTCTGCGCAGGTCATATTTTTGATGGCGTGGAAGGAGAAGATCGCCGTCCCCTGCCAGCCGACGTGATGGCCTTTGTAGTAAGTTCCGGCGGCGTGGGCGGCATCTTCGATAACTGGAATCCCGTAGCGTTCGCCAAGGGTATGGATAGCGTCGATGTCCGCCGGGGCGCCGGCATAATGCACCGGGATAATGGCTTTGGTGCGCGGCGTAATGGCCGCTTCGATCGCATCAGGCGTGACCATCAGGTTATCGCGATCGACGTCGATCATCACGGGCGTGGCGCCCAACAGCACGATCATATTCAGCGTCGACACCCAGGTCATGGACGGGGTGATCACTTCATCGCCGGGACCAATACCCAGCGCCATCAGCGTGACGTGCATTCCGCCCGTGGCTGAGCTAACGGCAATCGCGTGACGGTTTCCTGTCAGGGTGCAAAATACCTCTTCCAGCGCCTGGTTTTTTGGCCCTGTGGTGATCCAGCCCGACGCCAGAACATCCTGCAGGGCTGCTATTTCTTCCGCACCCATCGACGGGCGTGAAAAAGGCAGAAAATCACTCATTATTAATTTCCTTGCGGTATTAAAGGCATCATCAACTGACTGTCTTTACAGGCAACTCACCGAAATAGTGCGGGATGTTTTTTAAATAAAGTCGAAATAAAATCCAGTCGGACCTTCATTAATGTCAACAAAGCCTCAACTAACCCCAAAGTAACGTTCTTTTATTAGGAAAAAATTAAGAGAGGAATAATAAAAAATGGATTGCAAGCGCAGAGATCACATAAAATAACTTCAATAACATAAGGTTACACAGAATGTCATTGAGAATTAATTATGTGACCCTGCTCACGCCATGTTAAAGATATATTTCAGTACGCAACGAAGAGAAATAGTAAACGAATGCTTAACCAAAGCGAAAAAGGGCATTTTCTTTAATTAAAAGGATAAATTCTGGGGAACTTTTCTTTGCAGCGCATTGTCGCTTCTATTTAATATTAATGGCTAAAACTGCGCGTGTTTGAAATCCCCCTCCTCTCTGAACTGCTACGCTTTATGGTCTGAACTTTTATCATCATAAGGAACAGACCATGAAAATCGATCTGACGGGGAAAGTCGCGCTGGTCACCGCTTCAACGGGCGGGATTGGGCTTGCCATCGCTCGCGGACTGGCGGAAAGCGGTGCCGAAGTGATCATTAACGGGCGCAGCGCGGAATCGGTCAATAACGGTATTCAGCAGCTTCAGCAGGCGGTGCCTGGCGTACAGGTGCGGGCGACAATCGCCGATCTCAGCACATCTGAAGGCGTGGAATCGGTGCTGAAGGTGGCGTCGAACGTCGATATCCTGGTGAACAACGCCGGGGTTTACGGGCCGGAAGATTTTTACGCCACCGACGATGACACCTGGAATCGCTACTGGCAGACCAACGTGATGTCCGGCGTGCGTCTGTCGCGCGCCCTGCTGCCGGGCATGGTGCAAAAAGGCTGGGGTCGGGTGGTGTTTATCTCGTCCGAATCGGCCTGCAACATTCCTGCGGATATGATCCACTACGGCGTGACGAAGACCGCGCAGCTGTCGCTGGCGCGCGGCCTGGCGAAATTCGTGGCGGGTAGCGGCGTGACGGTGAACAGCGTCCTGCCGGGGCCGACGATGTCGGATGGGTTTGCGGCGATGATGAAAGATGAAATGGAGAAAACCGGCAAACCGCTTGAGCAGCTGGCGAAAGAGTTTGTCATGGCCAATCGCCCGACGTCGGTGATTCAGCGCGCATCGACTGTGGAAGAGGTCGCCAATATGGTGGTTTATGTCTGTTCCACTCAGGCGTCCGCCACCTCCGGCGCTGCACTGCGCGTGGATGGCGGCGTCGTGGACGATATTATTTAAGCATCACTGCCCGTCACCCGGCGGGCGGTAATAAAGTGCGTCTGCCAGTAGCGGTTCGCCAGCGTTGAAACCGTCACCCCCGCACTGGTTGAGGCATGGATAAATTGCTGATCGCCGATATATACACCGACGTGACGGCGGTGCGGACCCGTCTGGAAGAAAATCAGATCCCCGGCTTTAAGGCGATATTCCGCCACCTGCACGCCACGGTTGATCTGTTCGCCTGTGGTACGCGGCAGCGAGAGGTCAGCGGCATCGCTAAACAGATGTTGCATCAGCGCCGAGCAGTCAACGCCGTGATGCGTAGACCCACCCCAGAGGTAGCGCGTCCCTTTCCATTTTTGGTATTGCGTCAACATACGGCCACGCAGCGGGTCAGTATCCTGATGCTCAAGCGACGTTTTTGCCGGTGAAAACGACAGCTCATGTTGTTGCGATAACATCGAGGCAGGCAGTTCAAAACTCATTGCGGAAAACGAAGCAACACTTAACAAGAGGGTTGAAATTAGCAGTCTAAACATCATAAAGGTTCTAAGAAGTGAGTGAATTCTTCCTTACGCGTGAGGGGGCAATATTCCCTCGAATCAGCTTTCGAGGTGGCGATAATATAGGCAGCTCACTTTTCATCCAATCACAGCGAGGTCCAAAAACGGACTTTGCCGCCGGGTCGCAACTTTGTGAAAAAAAAGTACGTGATTGCGGGACTGTGAAGGTAAAGCAGGTAAACTAATGTGCAGAATGTGTATTTCAGCAAAGACCTATTTATGACCAATATGATTGCCGATGAGGCAGTGGCAAAATCCAGCGTGCTTTCCGTTTTCGACTTTGACGGAACGCTGACGCATCACGACAGCTTTATCCCCTTTCTGCGCTTTGCCTTTGGTAAACGCTACTTTGCCGGGCGTCTGGTGCGTATGGCGCTGCCCACCATCAACTGCGTACGCCGCAAACTGACGCGCGACGAGCTGAAAGAGGTGCTGGTGAGGACGTTCCTGACGGGCGTGGACGAGCACTGGCTGCGCCAGCAGGCCGAGCTGTTTTGCGAGAAATACTGGAGCAAGCTGATGCGCCCGGCAGGCGTGATGGCCGTGGCGGCGGAGGTCAATTCCGGCGCGGAAGTGACGATCTGTTCAGCCTCTCCGGCGCTGGTATTGCAGCCGTGGGCCGATAAGCTCGGCATTAAACTGATTGGCACGCAGCTGGAAGTGGTGGACGGGAAACTGACCGGCCGCATCACCGGCCATAACTGTCGCTGCGCGCAGAAAGTGGCGCGGCTGGAGCGGGTTTACGGCAATCTGAACGATTACCACCTGCGCGCCTGGGGCGATACGCGTGGCGATCATGAACTGCTGGCCGCAGCGCAGGACCCGCACTGGCGGCATTTCCATCCGCCAAGAGCGCGACGTCATTCGCCTATTAAATAAATGCAAAACGGCAACCCAGGGTTGCCGTTTTTGTTTTTGTCCCCTCTCACTGTGGAGAGAGCCGGGATGAGGGCGTCAGGCCGCTCGTTTCCCGGGGAACACCACGCTCGCGATAATCCCTAATGCCAGCACGCCCAACACCACAAACAGGCTCATGTTCGCGGTGATGTTATAGCCGTGATGCCAGAAGTGGTCGGTCGCATTTAGTCCCAGCTTGAACGCCACGAAGAATAGCAGCAGCACCACCGATTTCTCCAGATGGACCAGATACTGCTTCATCGCTTCCAGCACGAAATAGAGCGTACGCAGGCCGAGGATCGCAAACATCATGGCGCTGTAAATAATCAGCGGTTCACGGCTGACGGCGATAATCGCGGGCACGGAGTCGAAGGCAAACATCACGTCCGACAGCTCCACCACTGCCACACACAGCAGCAGCGGCGTGGCGTAGCGCTTCGCTTTCTTCACGCGGCCTACCATCACATCCTGGTTTTCCGGTTTTTCCAGCTCGGCGTCCACCTCTTTCTGGGTCAGCAGAAACGCGTTGCTGCTGATCTTCGGCCAGACCGGATAAAAGCGTTTCACCAGCCGATAGGCCAGATGGTGAGAATAGTCCTCGACCTCGTCGCTCTCTTCGTTACGACGGAGCATCATCAGCGCGGTCCAGCCTACCACCAGCGCAAAAATCACTTCGACGTACGGCCCAAGGCTCAACAGGCTGGTGCCGATCGCCACGAAAATCCCACGGAAGACAATCGCCCCGAGCACGCCCCAGTAGAGCACGCGGTGACGGTATTTATCCGGTACGCCAAACCAGGCGAAAATCGCCATCATCACGAACAGGTTATCGACGGACAGCACCTCTTCCAGCGCATAACCCGTGAGGAACAGGCTAGCCATTTCGGCGCCGTGGTGAACGTACAGGAATCCGGCAAACGCCATGGCTAACATGAGCCAGAAAATGGACCACATCACGGCGCTTTTCAGCGAGACCGGTTTGTCGTGACGATGCATGAAGAGATCGATAAACATCGCCCCCACCGCCATCACCACGAATACAACAACGGTTTCCGTCGGGAAACCGAGATGAGCAGATGTCATTACACAACCCTTTTTAAGAACAAAACACACACCATGCAGAATTCAAAAAACAGACAAAATGAAAAGTGGGCCGTTGCCAGCCCTGAAGAAGTTTATCACCGTCAGGCTGCGACGGGATAAATGAGAGTTACGTCTCTTCCACTGGCGTGATTTTATGCGGCTGCTCCAGCACCATCGTTTGAGTCTGGCTCAGGCTAATGCCCGCCGCACGCAGCATTTTGAGGATCTCATACAGCAAATCGCTGCGCGTGGAGCTGACCATGCGCGGGCTGTTTACATACCCGGTCACGCTGAGCACAATCCCGTTCGGCCCCAGCTCCTTGAAACTGACCGACGGCGCGGGCGCTTCCAGAATCGACTCATGCAGGGTATAGGCCTCCAGCAGCAAATTGCGCACCTGCTCCGGATCGATATCCAGCGGGAAGGTCAGCGTGATAGTCGCGACGCCCTGCGCATTGCCCATGGTAGCGTTACGCACGTTCTGGGAAATCAGCTGCGAGTTCGGCACGATCACCGTTGATTTATCGCCGAGCTGAATCTCTGTCGCACGAACGTTGATGCGACGAATATCCCCTTCGACGCCGCTGATACTCACCAGATCCCCCACTTTTACCGGACGTTCTGTCAGCAGAATCAGACCGGAGATAAAGTTCTTCACAATCTCCTGCAGGCCAAAACCGATACCGACCGACAGGGCGCTGACGATCCACGCCAGACGGTTCCACTCAATGCCGAGCATCGACAGGGTGAGCATAATGAGGAGCACATAGCCGACGTTGGTAAAGAGCGTCACCAGCGAGGCGCGAAGCCCTCTGTCCATCGTGGTTTTCGGCAGGAAATCGTGATCCAGCCAGCGGCGTGAGGAGCGCAGGATATACCACCCGACCACCAGGCACACCACGGCATTCACCGCGTGCGCCGGGATAATATTCATGCTCTCGAGGCCCTTACCGCCCCAGATATCCGCGATTTTGCTCACTAATTCGAGCGGCGTGGTGGTGCCAAAGGTGCCATTCAGCAGCGCCACCACGGCCATCAGCAGCAGCGTGGTTTTACCCAGCGCAGAGAAGAGCGTGGAGGCCAGCGACAGATGGCGCTCATTGAGGCTGAGGGTACTTTGTAAAATCTTGCCGCTGTGGGTCGTGGGCGAGAACACCGCCTCGCACAAATCCACCACGAAATGAATCAGCAGGTACAGGCAGCTGACCACCAGGCCAATCCACAGCAGTTCGAAGGTAACAAATCGCGCCAGCGGGATGTAGCCGATCAGCAGAGCAATCAGAATGACAAACGCCGTCAGGCTGATCACCAGGTGTATCAGCCCCGCCATCGTCGAGCGCGCCTCGGTTTGCTCACCTTCGGCACGCATTTTACGGCGCATACGGTTAACGCGGATGGGGGCGATCAGGCAGTTGAGCGCCACCAGCAGCGCTGACAAGCCGTTGCCAAACAGCGTTGCATCAATGCTCGACCCGACCAGCCCGTTGAGCTGCTCGATAATGCCGAAGATAAAGATAAACGCCGCCAGCAGGATCGGGAACGAGGCGAGCGTTTTCGCCAGCGAGTCAGCGATGCCCGGCAGACGCCACGACGGATGGCTGTTCGACAGCAGCGCGATACCCAGCCCGGCAATCACCGCCGAGAAATAGGTCAGCTCAACTAACTGATCGGCAAAATCCAGCACCAGGCGAGACGTGTCTGGCAAACGTGTGAAGATATAGCACAGCAGCTGCATGCTGATGCCGAGCGTCACCGTGGTGCTCAGCGTCGTGAAACAGGCCAGGAAGCTGCGGCGAAAACGTCCCTGCGGCAGCCAGCGCGGCAAGATCCAGTTCATCGGTTTGTCCAGCGCTTTGCGCCCGAACAGGCCGATGACCAACGCTAACAGCAGATAGAAGCCAGAACCGATATACCAGTCTTCGCTCCAGGCCTGATCCCAGGCATCGCCGATCTGCGAGCCGAATTCGTCAAACCGCTGCGTGTCTTTTTCGTTAGGGGAAATCAGAGGCGACCAGAATTTCTCCCCCAAAATGCTGCCGGTATTCAGGGCAATCTGCGTTTTCAGCGCATCACGGCGCAGCCCGTAGATTTGGCTGGAGAGATTCTGGGCGTTAACGGCGATGGCTTTGATCTGTTCAATCTGGGTCGTTAGCAGCGTTTTACTGTTATTAAGCTGCTTACGCTGGCCAACCACCTGCGCCGTTTCGGTAACGGTGCCCGGAGCGGGCGCCGGGCCGAGTACGTCGAGCTGCGCCTGAATCTGCGTCAGCTGCGGCGCAAGGATAACCGCCAGTTTGTTCGCGTCTTCGGCAAGCTTAAGGGCATCGTCATTCAGGGCGGTGAATTTTTTGTCGGTTTTAACCGCAGAGACCTGCTGCTTGAGGGTATCCAGGCGCTTTTGCAGCGCAGGCAGCGCCGTACTGACGTTGACCTTTACAGGCTGCTCCGCCTCGGTTTGCGTTGGCGCGTCGTCTGCATGAGAGAACAAGGGCGTCAGTATCAGACACGACAACAATGCCAGTAGCAGCGGCATTCTTAACATTTTTTGCATAGTGTGGTGTGATCCGCGAAATCGAAAAATGAACGACCAACAACAGATCCCTAAGGATACCTGCTAATTGCAGGAAGAGTAGCGGGAAAGTCCGTATTCTCACGATATCAGCCCGAATGGCTTCGGGCTTTTTCAGTGCCGCTTATTCCGCCAGTGCCTGCGCACAGGCCCAGGCGCTCGCCCAGGCCCACTGGAAGTTATATCCGCCCAGCCAGCCTGTCACATCCATCACTTCACCAATAAAATAGAGCCCAGGGACGTTACGGGCCTCCATTGTACGGGACGAGAGTTCATCCGTGTCCACGCCGCCAAGCGTCACTTCCGCCGTGCGATAGCCTTCGGTGCCGTTTGGCTGAACGCGCCAGTGGGTCAGCGTCTCGACCAGCGCCTGCTGATCGCGCACGTTGAGCTGCTTGAGGGTGACGTCCGGGATCTGCCCCAGCAGTTGCAGGCACTCAATCAGACGCTTCGGCAACTGCATCGCCAGCGTGTTTTTCAGGCTTTGATTCGGATGTGCGGCGCGTTGTTCATCGAGGAACGCCGCCAGATCGCAGTCCGGGACTAAATTCACCGTCACAAATTCCCCCGGCTGCCAGGAGCTGGAGATTTGCAGCACGGCCGGGCCTGACAGGCCGCGGTGCGTGAACAGCAGGTTTTCGCGGAAAAGGGTGCCGTCTTCGGCGGTAATGGTCGATGCCACCGACACGCCGGAAAGCGTCTGAAGCTGTTCCAGCAGCGGTTTGTGCAGGGTAAACGGCACCAGACCGGCGCGGGTCGGCAGAACTTTCAGGCCAAACTGTTCGGCGATTTTATAGCCGAACGGCGTTGCGCCCAGCCCCGGCATCGACAGACCACCGCTGGCGATCACCAGTTTGTCCGCGCTGACCGTGTCACCGTTCAGCTCCAGCGTGTAGCCGCTGTCGTCACGCGAGACGCTCAGCACCTCGGTACGCAGGCGTGTGGTCACACCGCCCTTCTCGCATTCGGCCACCAGCATATCGACAATCTGCTGCGCGGAGTCATCGCAGAACAGCTGACCGAGCGTTTTTTCGTGCCACGCAATGCCGTGTTTACCGACCAGATCGATAAAGTCCCATTGGGTGTAGCGCGCCAAAGCAGATTTGCAAAAATGACGGTTTTGACTCAAATATGCGGCGGGTTCGACATATAAATTAGTAAAGTTGCAGCGACCCCCGCCAGACATCAGGATCTTGCGGCCGGGTTTCTTGCCATTATCCAGCAACAGTACACGACGACCCGCCTGTCCGGCCATGGCCGCACAGAACATTCCCGCCGCACCGGCGCCAATAATTACGGCATCAAACCTTTCCACGTCGAAATCCTCTTGTTTAACAGGCTCGAATTGTAAAGTTTCCTATGTGGTCGCACCAGCGCAAAAAACCGATATGTCAGTCATTTAATTGAAATATAAAATATATTTCTTTACCAGACGCAAACAAAGCAGAAGGTATATCAAAAAAAAGCTATATTTCACTTTGCCCGTTGCGCATTTGTCCTGGATAATGCGCCGCGTTCATGTCCTCCAAAATGGCGTAACGTCCTATGCTACATTTGTTTGCTGGTCTGGATTTACATACCGGGCTTTTACTATTGCTTGCTCTGGCATTTGTACTGTTTTACGAAGCTATCAATGGCTTCCACGACACTGCGAACGCAGTCGCAACGGTTATCTACACTCGCGCAATGCGATCGCAAGTTGCGGTTGTTATGGCGGCTGTCTTTAACTTCTTTGGTGTTCTCCTCGGAGGTCTCAGCGTAGCCTATGCCATTGTGCACATGCTACCAACGGACCTGTTACTGAACGTGAGTTCAGGCCATGGTCTCGCCATGGTGTTTTCAATGCTGCTTGCCGCCATTATCTGGAACCTCGGTACCTGGTATTTCGGCCTGCCTGCATCCAGTTCTCATACGCTGATTGGCGCGATTATCGGTATCGGTTTAACCAATGCCCTCATGACCGGTACGTCTGTGGTTGATGCGCTGAATATTCCTAAAGTTGTCGGGATCTTCGGTTCCCTGATTATCTCCCCTATTGTGGGTCTGGTCGTGGCAGGTGGATTGATTTTCATCCTGCGTCGTTACTGGAGCGGTACCAAAAAACGCGCCCGTATTCACCTGACACCCGCAGAGCGTGAAAAGAAAGATGGCAAGAAGAAGCCACCGTTCTGGACCCGTATTGCACTGATTATTTCCGCTATCGGCGTCGCCTTCTCTCACGGCGCAAACGACGGTCAGAAAGGCATCGGCCTGGTCATGCTGGTTCTGATTGGCGTGGCTCCGGCAGGTTTCGTGGTTAACATGAATGCCACCGGATACGAAATCACCCGTACTCGTGACGCCGTCAACAACGTCGAAGTTTACTTCCAGCAGCACCCTGATCTGCTGAAGAAAGCGACCGGCGTTGATCAGCTCATTCCTTCTCCAGAGCCAGGCGCTGCAACCGCACCGGGCGAGTTCCACTGCCACCCGGCCAACGCGATTAACGCGCTGGAACGTGCGAAAGGGATGCTGGGCGATATCGAAAGCTATGACAAACTGACCGTAGAACAACGTGGTCAGATGCGTCGCATTATGCTGTGCATCTCTGATGTGACCGATAAAGTGGCGAAGCTGCCGGAAGTGAACGCGGATGACCAGCGTCTGCTGAAGAAACTGAAAAGCGATATGCTCAATACCATCGAGTACGCGCCTATCTGGATCATCATGGCGGTCGCGCTGGCACTGGGTATCGGCACCATGATTGGCTGGCGTCGTGTGGCGACCACCATCGGCGAGAAGATTGGTAAGAAAGGCATGACGTATGCGCAGGGTATGTCCGCGCAGATGACAGCGGCTGTGTCTATCGGTCTGGCGAGCTACACCGGTATGCCGGTTTCAACGACCCACGTTCTGTCTTCTTCGGTTGCCGGTACGATGATTGTTGATGGCGGCGGTTTGCAGCGTAAAACCGTGACCAACATCCTGATGGCCTGGGTGTTCACCCTCCCGGCGTCCATTCTGCTTTCAGGCGGTCTGTACTGGATCTCGCTGAAACTGATTTAATGCAGGATAAGCAATGAAAAAGCGGGTCAGGAAACTGACCCGCTTTTTTTTGGCTTAATGCCAGATGACCAGCGCCACCATACTCACCACCACCAGCCCGCACAGGGCGCTGGTTAAAATGAACTGACGACGCAAGCGCTCACAGCGACGGATAAATTCGTCGTCATGATGATCGCGATAGCGCTGGGCGTAGATATACCACACCAGACGCATCTGTTTGCTGGGCTGTCCATGCGACGTGAAGAAGCCTCCACCATCCACATACTGATAAAGCAACGGATCGCAACCACGAAGTACCACTAACAGCGCGCGTAACGATGAGAAATAACGCGCCATATTCACTATGCAAACCACACATAACGCCCAAAACAATGCGACGGTGCTAATCATACTTCCTCCCCGGCGCCCGCCCACGAAGCAAGGCCTCTGGACAACCGCACCCCAATGCCCTGACAGACAGATCAGTGAAAGAATGACGAAAGTCGATCGGGTTCACGTTTTAATATCCGAACGGCTCATTAAATAGTGTAGGAGATCCGTTAATTTTTTTGCCACAAGGTTAATCGTTATCAACACCAAAGCTTGAAAAATTTGTTGAACTGGGCCGTAATGAAGACATAAAGGCGACGGCTTACCTGATAGTCATCGATAACTTAAGGAAGGAGTAACACTATGGCTTACAAACACATTCTCATCGCGGTAGACCTCTCCCCGGAGAGCAAAGTGCTGGTTGATAAAGCGGTATCCATGGCACGCCCATACAACGCGAAAGTTTCTTTGATTCACGTTGATGTGAATTACTCCGATCTCTACACCGGTCTTATCGACGTCAATCTTGGCGATATGCAAAAACGCATCTCCGAAGAGACTCACCACGCGCTGTCTGAGCTCTCCACCAACGCAGGCTATCCGATCACCGAAACCCTCAGCGGCAGCGGCGATCTGGGTCAGGTGCTGGTCGATGCGATTAAGAAATACGATATGGACCTGGTCGTTTGCGGCCATCACCAGGATTTCTGGAGCAAACTGATGTCCTCCGCGCGCCAGCTGATCAACACCGTCCACGTGGATATGCTGATTGTTCCGCTGCGAGATGAAGAAGACGAGTAAGTTTGACATTGCCGGGCAGCGCTAGCGTTTGCCCGGCCGATGATCAGATGTGTAGGCCCGGTGAGCGTAAACGTCACCGGGCTTTGTTATTCTGGCGTGCCCGAATAAATATCAAACCGATGCCCTTTCGTGACGACCGCGTTGGTGGTTGCCACATCCGCCAGCGGCGGTGCGTAGTCCGGGCGCTTCACCACCACCCGTTTGGTCGCCAGCAGGCGTGCCGGTTCAAGCAATCCATCCGCATCCAGATCCGGTCCCACCAGCGACTGAAAGACGCGCATCTCTTTCTTTACCAGCGCACTCTTCTGCTTATGCGGGAACATCGGATCGAGATAGACCACCTGCGGGCGCGGCGTGATATCTGTTAGCGCCGTCAGGCTGGAGGCGTGGATCAGCTGCAGGCGTTCCTGCAACCACAGGCCTATCTCCGGGTCGGCATAGCCACGCGCCAGACCATCGTCAAGGAGTGCAGCGACCACCGGATTACGCTCAAGCATCCGCACACGGCAGCCTACAGACGCCAGCACAAAGGCATCGCGCCCCAGCCCTGCCGTCGCGTCCACCACGTCCGGCAGATAACTGCCCTTCACGCCGACCGCCTTCGCCACCGCTTCACCGCGACCGCCGCCAAACTTGCGGCGATGCGCCATCGCACCGCCAACAAAATCGACAAAGATCCCGCCAAGCTTTGGCTCATCGCATTTGCGCAGTTCCAGATGTTCCGGCGTCATCACCAGCGCCATCAGGTTATCGGCATCGTGCTCAAGCCCCCAGCGGGCAGCCAGAACAGATAAGGCGCCGTCTCCGGCGCCTGTTTCATCTATCAAACAAATTTTCACGAACGCGATTAGCCTTTGATTCCGTAATGTTCCAGCATCGCATCGAGCTGCGGCTCGCGGCCACGGAAGCGTTTGAACAGCTCCATCGGCTCTTCGGAACCGCCGCGCGTCAGGATGTTATCCAGGAACGACTGACCGGTATCGCGGTTGAAAATCCCCTCTTCTTCGAAGCGAGAGAACGCATCGGCTGCCAGAACGTCTGCCCACAGGTAGCTGTAGTAACCCGCCGCATAACCGCCCGCGAAGATATGGCTGAAGGCATGCGGGAAACGGCCCCACGATGGACCCGGAATGAGCGCCACCTGCTTCTTGATTTCGCCGAGGGTTTCGAGGATTTTCGCGCCCTGCTCCGGGCTGAACTCGGCGTGCAGACGGAAATCGAACAGACCGAACTCTAGCTGACGCAGGATAAACATCGCTGCCTGGTAGTTTTTCGCCGCCAGCATTTTATCCAGCAACGCTTTCGGCAGCGGTTCGCCGGTTTCGTAGTGACCGGAGATAAACGCCAGTGCGTCCGGCTCCCAGCACCAGTTTTCCATAAACTGGCTCGGCAGCTCGACGGCATCCCACGGCACACCGCTGATGCCAGAAACGCCCGCTGCTTCGATACGGGTCAGCATATGGTGCAGGCCGTGACCGAATTCATGGAACAGGGTGATCACTTCGTCATGCGTGAACAGAGCCGGTTTGCCGTTTACCGGACGGTTAAAGTTACAGGTCAGGTAGGCGACCGGTTTTTGCAGCGAGCCGTCCGCTTTACGCATCTGGCCGACGCAGTCGTCCATCCACGCGCCGCCACGTTTATTTTCTCGCGCATACAGATCCAGATAGAAACTGCCGCGCAGTTCGTTTTTCTCATCGTACAGCTCGAAGAAACGCACTTCCGGGTGCCACACTTCCACGTCGTGACGCTCTTTCGCAGTGATACCGTAAATGCGTTTCACCACTTCGAACAGGCCGTTCACGGCTTTGCTTTCCGGGAAGTACGGGCGCAGCTGCTCGTCGCTGATGCTGTAGAGGTGCTGTTTCTGTTTTTCGCTGTAGTAGGCGATATCCCACGGCTGCAGCTCATCAACGCCGCACTCCGCTTTAGCAAATGCACGCAGCTGGGCCAGCTCTTTTTCACCCTGTGGACGCGCGCGTTTTGCCAGATCGGTTAAGAAATCAAGCACCTGCTGTGGGTTTTCCGCCATTTTGGTGGCGAGGGATTTTTCGGCGTAGCTGTCAAAGCCCAGCAGTTGCGCGAGCTCGTGACGCAGGGCGAGGATTTCGGCCATTACCGGGCTGTTGTCCCATTTACCGGCGTTCGGCCCCTGGTCAGAGGCGCGGGTGCTGTACGCGCGGTAGAGTTCTTCACGCAGCGCCTGGTTATCGCAGTACGTCATCACCGGCAGATAGCTCGGGATATCCAGCGTCAGCAGATAGCCTTCCTGCTCTTTCGCTTCGGCCTGCGCTTTGGCGGCAGCCAGCGCGCTTTCCGGCATACCTGCCAGCTCGGCTTCGTCGGTGATCAGTTTTGACCAGCCCATGGTGGCGTCGAGTACGTTGTTGCTGTACTGGTTGCCTAGCTCAGACAGACGCGCAGCGATTTCGCCGTAGCGCTGCTGTTTCTCTTTTGGCAGGCCAATGCCTGACAGCTCAAAATCACGCAGCGCGTTATCGACCGCTTTCTTCTGGGCAGTATCCAGTTTTGCGTAGTTTTCGCCATCGCGCAGATCGCGATAGGCGTTATACAACCCTTCATGCTGGCCGACCCAGGTGCTGTACTCAGAGAGCAGCGGCAGGGTTTGTTCATAGGCTTCGCGCAGCTCCGGGCTGTTTTTCACCGAGTTAAGATGGCTCACCGGCGAGAAAATGCGACCCAGTACGTCATCCACGTCCGCCAGGCGCTGGCACAGGTTATCCCAGGTGTACGGCGCGCCCTGCGCGACCACTCGCTCTACCGCCTCGCGACAATTATCCAGCGACTGAGTTACAGCCGGGACAACGTGTTCAGGGAGGATTTTAGAAAAGGGCGGCAACGAAAAAGGCGTGAGTAATGGATTGGTCATAAGCGCTGTCCTGTTGAATGAGGTGAATGAAGCGCGCATCCGGCGCTGGGCATATTGTTTCTGTAATGGGGATAAGTGTAGTGAATTTCAATGCCAGGCGCTGCACTTACCGGGCCTACGGGTAATCTGCAGCGTTCTGCTGTAAACTGTGGCAAATCGTTTATTACCTGGAACACCTTTACCCATGCTCAGTTATCGCCACAGCTTCCACGCGGGCAACCACGCCGATGTCCTCAAGCACACCGTTCAGAGTCTGATTATTGAATCTCTGAAAGAGAAAGATAAGCCGTTTCTCTATCTGGACACCCACGCGGGCGCGGGCCGCTACCAGCTCAGCAGCCAGCACGCGGAGCGCACCGGTGAATATCTGGAAGGTATCGCCCGCATCTGGCAGCAGGACGATCTTCCGGCTGAGCTGGAGCCGTACATCAGCGTGGTGAACCATTTCAACCGCAGCGGCCAGCTGCGCTACTACCCTGGCTCGCCGCTGATTGCGCGCCAGCTGCTGCGCGAGCAGGACAGCCTCCAGCTGACTGAGCTGCACCCGAGCGATTTCCCGCTGCTGCGTTCCGAGTTCCAGAAGGACGACCGCGCACGCGTGGAAAAAGCCGACGGCTACCAGCAGCTGAAATCCAAACTGCCGCCGGTCTCTCGTCGCGGTCTGGTGCTCATCGACCCGCCGTATGAAATTAAAACCGACTATCAGGCCGTAGTGACCGGCATCAACGAAGGTTACAAACGCTTCGCGACCGGCACCTATGCCCTGTGGTACCCGGTGGTCCTGCGTGCGCAAATCAAACGTATGATCAAAGAGCTGGAAGCGACCGGTATCCGCAAAATCATGCAGATCGAACTGGCGGTGCGTCCGGACAGCGATCAGCGCGGCATGACCGCGTCCGGGATGATCGTGATCAACCCGCCGTGGAAGCTCGAAGCGCAAATGAACAACGTGCTGCCGTGGCTGCACAAAACGCTGGTGCCGAGTGGTCATGGCCACGCGACCGTTAGCTGGATCGTGCCTGAGTAATCGCAGTCATCGGTGGAACCTATTGATTTCAGGTATACAATCGCGGCAATCAGAAATTAAGGATATGACCCATGAGCAAGCATTATGACTACATCGCCATTGGCGGCGGCAGTGGCGGTATCGCCTCTATTAACCGTGCAGCCATGTACGGCCAAAAATGTGCGCTGATTGAAGCCAAAGAGCTGGGCGGCACCTGCGTGAACGTCGGTTGTGTACCGAAAAAAGTGATGTGGCACGCCGCGCAAATCCGCGAGGCCATCCATATGTACGGCCCGGATTACGGTTTCGACACCACCATTAATCACTTCGACTGGGACAAGCTGATTGCCAGCCGTACCGCTTACATTGACCGCATCCATACTTCGTATGACAACGTGCTGGGCAAAAACAATGTCGATGTGATCCGTGGCTTTGCGCGTTTCGTTGATGCGAAAACGATCGAAGTGAACGGCGAGACGATCACTGCCGATCATATCCTGATTGCCACCGGCGGTCGTCCGAGCCACCCGGACATTCCTGGCGTGGAATACGGTATCGACTCCGACGGTTTCTTCGAACTGCCTGCGCTGCCAAAACGCGTAGCAGTAGTGGGTGCAGGTTACATCGCCGTTGAACTGGCAGGCGTGATTAACGGCCTGGGCGCCGAAGCGCACCTGTTCGTGCGTAAACACGCGCCGCTGCGCAGCTTTGATCCGCTGATCGTAGAAACGCTGGTTGAAGTGATGAACGCCGAAGGGCCAAAACTGCACATCAACGCCGTGCCAAAAGCGGTGGTGAAAAACGCCGACGGCAGCCTGACGCTGGCGCTGGAAGATGGCCGCAGCCAGACCGTCGACTGCCTGATCTGGGCGATTGGCCGTGAACCGGCGAATGACAATTTCAACCTGGCCGTGACCGGCGTGAAAACCAACGACAAAGGCTACATCGTTGTCGATAAGTTCCAGAACACCAGTGTTCCAGGAATTTATGCGGTTGGTGATAACACCGGTGCGGTCGAGCTGACGCCGGTTGCCGTCGCCGCTGGCCGTCGCCTGTCCGAGCGTCTGTTCAACAACAAGCCGGATGAGCATCTGGATTACAGCAATATCCCGACCGTGGTCTTCAGCCACCCGCCAATCGGCACCGTCGGTTTAACCGAGCCGCAGGCGCGCGAGCTGCACGGCGACGACCAGGTGAAAGTGTATAAATCGTCCTTTACGGCGATGTACACCGCAGTCACCTCTCACCGCCAGCCGTGCCGCATGAAACTGGTGTGCGTCGGCCCGGAAGAGAAAATCGTCGGTATCCACGGCATCGGCTTCGGCATGGATGAAATCCTGCAGGGCTTCGCGGTGGCGCTGAAAATGGGTGCCACCAAGAAAGACTTCGACAATACCGTAGCGATCCACCCGACCGCGGCGGAAGAGTTTGTCACCATGCGTTAATCCCCAATGCCCCTCTCCCGAGGGGCATTTTGTTTGATCATTCATAAATCGTTGCAAAACGAATGCTCTGAATTTCTCTGGCGCCTCTCGCGATCATCAGTGCGATTAAAAACCGAAAAATCAAACAGATATCCCTGATTTACTCAAACCAGGCGATAAAGCAAAACGTGATCCACCGCACACTTCGTCCTTCACACACCGAAGCGAGTGTCTAAGCTTAGAAGATGCCCGGGAAACACCCGTATGTGTGACGACGCAAACCGGAGGTCCTAACCACCATGTTCAACCAGAAATTACACGCTGCAGATATCGTCGAGTTCGAGATTGCGGAAGAGATTCGCTACGAAACCGATCCCTGCGAGTTGAAACTGGATGAGATGATCGAGGCGGAACCGGAACCCGAAATGATCGAAGGGCTGCCCGCGTCTGACGCGCTCACGCCTGCCGATCGCTATCTAGAACTCTTTGAACACGTTCAGTCGACGCGTCTGTTTGCTGATAGCAAAACCTTCCCCGACTGCGCGCCAAAAATGGATCCGCTCGATATCCTTATTCGCTACCGTAAGGTGCGACGCCACCGGGATTTCGACCTGAAGCGCTTTGTCGAAAACCACTTCTGGATGCCCGAGTCGCTGACCACTGAGTATGTCTCCGACCCGAGTCTTTCGCTGAAAGAGCACATTGATAATCTGTGGCCAGTGTTGACGCGCGAGCCGCAGGACCATATTCCGTGGTCGTCCCTGCTGGCGCTGCCACAGGCGTACATCGTCCCCGGCGGGCGTTTTAGCGAGACCTACTACTGGGACTCCTATTTCACCATGCTCGGGCTGGCGGAGAGTGGGCGCAACGACCTGCTCAAATGTATGGCCGACAACTTTGCGTGGATGATTGAACGTTACGGCCATATTCCTAACGGGAATCGCACCTATTATCTCAGCCGCTCGCAGCCGCCGGTCTTTGCCCTGATGGTTGAGCTGTTCGAAGAGGACGGCGTGCGCGGGGCGAAACGTTATCTGGACCACCTGCTGATGGAGTACGCCTTCTGGATGGATGGCGCGGAATCGCTGGTGCTGAATCAGGCCTATCGCCACGTGGTGCGCATGCCGGACGGCTCGCTGCTCAACCGCTACTGGGACGACCGCGACACGCCGCGTGACGAGTCCTGGATAGAAGACGTGGAAACGGCCAAACATTCGGGGCGACCACCAAACGAAGTCTATCGGGATCTGCGGGCAGGCGCGGCGTCGGGCTGGGACTACTCCTCCCGCTGGCTGCGCGATGCCGGGCGTCTCGCCAGCATTCGCACCACGCAGTTTATCCCTATCGATCTGAATGCGTTCCTGTTTAAGCTGGAAAGCGCTATCGCCAACATCTCCGCCGCAAAAGGCGATAAAGAGACCGAAACTGCATTTCGCCAGAAAGCGAATGACCGCCGCGCGGCCGTGAACCGCTTCCTGTGGGACGACGAAAACGGCTGTTATCGCGATTACGACTGGCGTCGGGAAGAGATGGGGCTGTTCTCGGCCGCCAGCATTGTGCCGTTGTACGTTGGGATGTCTACCCACGAACAGGCCGACCGGCTGGCCGATACGGTGAAAGCGCGCCTGCTGACGCCGGGCGGGATACTCGCCACCGAACACGAAACGGGCGAGCAGTGGGATAAACCGAACGGTTGGGCGCCGCTACAGTGGATGGCGATTCAGGGATTTAAGCAGTACGGCAATGATTCGCTGGGCGATGAGATCGCCTGGAGCTGGCTGCAAACGGTGAATCACTTCTACAAAACGCACCACAAGCTGATCGAGAAGTATCACATCGCCAGCAGCACCCCGCGCGAAGGGGGCGGGGGCGAATATCCGTTGCAGGATGGTTTTGGCTGGACCAACGGCGTAGTGAGACGCTTGATTGGGTTATACGGCGAACCGTGATTTCCCCTCCCTCTTTCGGGAGAGGGCGGCAGGAGCCGGTTTACCGAATCACATCATAAATGGCGGTCTGAATAGACTGCCATTTTTTGCTGCTGGCATCCGGCTGCGCCTGAGCACGTCGCTTAGCCTGGTCGGCTTCATATTTCTGACGCTGCACGACGGCGGGCACCGTACAGAACGCCTGGAGATATTGCTTGCGCATGGAGGTCATCGCCTCCCCGTTCGACATCGCATGGCTAAGCGTGGCGATAAACCGACGGCATGGTTTCTGCTCTACCATTTGCAGGCGATAGCGCAGCAATACCTCCAGCACGTCATCGTACCCGGCGGACATCGCCTGCTCGGTCCAGGCCAGTTTCCAGTCCATCCCGCCCTGCAGGAACAGCAGCGCCGCACGCGTGTCGTTGCGATCGATGGCCGAGCGGAAATTGTTCTCATCCCAGGTCACGCCCATACGGGTCAGTTTTTCCCGTGAGGACGGCGCTTCGCGCATCTCTTTCGCCACCTGCTGCGGCTCGGGGCTGACATTTGCCGCCGCCGACGAAGGCGTGCCGCTGGTCACCAGCCACACTCCGCCTGCAATAATCGCGAGCACCATCACCCCCACGGCGCCCCACAGCGCGCTGGAGATCAGCTGATCGCGCTGTTCAGGCGTGCGCGGCGTGCGTTGCGTCGGTTTTTCAATGCTGTCGCGAATTTCAAACAGATCGCCGCCGGTCTGCCGATCCATTTTCTGCGCATTTTCCCAGAAGCTGTGCAGTTCGCTGGCATCGACCGCCATCAGCCCTGTCGGGTTGATGCGCGTGCGTCCCTCTTCAAACGCCCGCTGAATCGGCCCCGCTATCTGGGCATAGTAATTATCGAGCAGCAGAAGTTGCGCCGAGCTGAGCGCTTGCTGCACCGTCAGCATATTGCGGATCTGGCGGATATCATCGAGGAAAGTCTGCAGGGTTTTACGCGGCTCAACGAGCAACGTCAGGTTCGTGCGGTCATTAAACAGCGACGAGTAGTAGCGGCTAAATTCTTTCTTATCCACCAGCATCTGCGCCATTTCGCTGAACAACATGCCGCTCAGCACATCGTTGCGTTCGCTGTTCTTCAGCCAGCGCCGGACCCGATCGGCATTGAAGAGGGTTTTCAGATGGTTATTGAGCCGCACCGGATCGGGCCACGCCTGCATGATCAAGGATTTAATCATCAGCTCAAGGGCGCGCACCTGCTTATGGGCCTGCAGTTGCAGGGATTCATTGCCTGGCGCCAGATCGGTGTTGTAGCCCAGCAGCGGCTGCTGCAACCGCAGATGCTCCAGCGCCGTGACGAAACGCACGGCGGCAATCAGCTGGTTCTGGCTGACGTCCTGGCCGCTTTCATATTGCGGAACGCGCTGCTGCAAGAGGCGTAACTGGAGCGTGAATTCCGACATTTCGGCGTCATTCAGATTCAGCCGTTTTGCTACCGGTCCCCATCCGCCCAGACCCAGGCGGGCATTATCAAGCTGTTCCAGGAACCAGCGTGGATCTTTCCCTTCAGAGACGTGAACATCCAGCAGCAGTAAGATCTCCACGGAGGCGTGGCGAATAATGCCAATACACTGTTCAAATTGTTCACGGATGTGGTGTGAAGTACCCGATGTCATTATTTTCCTTAACGTACTACAAAGCAGAATAAGCTGGCCTTAAAGGCAATTTTTTCTTTTATTTATGTGCTGTTAAACCATAACTGAGATTATGGAGAAATAAAGTGACAGCTCTATAATCATTGAAAATAGTTATGGGAGAATTCGAATGCCGGTACTCACCACTTCGCGTCTGACATGCTCGCCCGTTGAGGAGCAGGACTGGCCGTTTTACCTGTCGCTGCAACAAAACCCCGATGTGATGCGATTTATCGCCGAAAAGCGCCCTATTGCGGTGATCCGTGAGGCTTTTGAGCCACGCCTCCAGCCGTGGGAACCAGGCAGCGCGCACTGGATGTGTCTTATCGTGCGCGACACCGCCAGCCAAACGCCGCTGGGTGCCACCGGATATATTCACAGAGATAATGATTGTGCCGAAGTAGGATTTATTTTCGACCCACACGCACAGGGGAAAGGCTACGGATATGAGTCGCTGCGCGCCGTGTGTGATTACGCGTTTAATGAGGGGGGAATTCGCCGTCTCACCGCCACGGTGACGGTGGGCAACCTCGCCTCCCGCGCCCTGCTGGAAAAAACGGGCTTTGTGCTGGAAGGCGAGCTGCGTGAAAACTACTGGCTTGCTGAGCGCTGGCAAAACGACTGGATATTCAGTCTCTTAAAACATGAATATTCCGCTCAGCGCCGTTAACGATTTACAGGAACATCCCGCCTGAAACTTCGATGCGCTGCGCGTTCATCCAGCCCAGCTCATCGCTCAGCAGCGCGGCGATAGCATCACCGATATCATCCGGCAGCCCGACGCGCCCAAGGGCGGTGTTCGACGCCACCATCTGATTGATCTGGACATTATCGCGCACTCGCCCGCCGCCAAAATCGGTTTCAATCGCACCCGGCGCGATAATATTGGCCGTGATTTTACGCGCGCCTAACTCTTTGGCCTGATAGCGCGTCAGCACTTCCATCGCCCCTTTCATTGCCGCATAGGTACTGGAGCCAGGCTGCGCAAAGCGCGCCAGGCCGCTGGAGACGTTCAGGATGCGCCCGCCGTCTTTAATCAGCGGCAGCAGGCGCTGGGTCAGGAAGAACGGGCCTTTGAAATGGACGTTCAGGGCGTCATCAAACTGCGCTTCGGTGGTCTCTGCAAACGGGGCATATAAACCGGTTCCGGCGTTGTTTAATAAATAATCGAAGGTGTCGCGCTGCCACACATGTTTAAGCTGGGAGCGGACTTCAGCGACAAAGCGTTCGAAGGTCGAGGTATCCCCGACGTTCAGCTGTAATGCCACCGCTTTCACCCCTTTTAATTCAATTTCGCGCACAACATCCTGCGCCTCTTTCTGGCTGCTCTGGTAAGTCAGGATGATTCCGGTTCCCTTCGCAGCCAGCTTCAGCGCCGCGTTTTTCCCCAGCCCACGGCTGCCACCTGTCACTAATGCAATACGTTCACTCATGAGAAACCTCGTTTCGTTTGATATGGCGATTGAGAAAGAGCTTATTAGGTGATAGAAAATCAATAAAGAGGGTTAAAAACGCTTCACTGTTTCATTAATAACAATAATGAGCGCAGCCTATGGATAAAATTCACGCAATGCAGCTTTTCATCCGCGTGGCGGAACTGGAGAGTTTTTCTCGCGCCGCGGACACGCTGGGTCTTCCTAAAGGTAGCGTATCGCGCCAGATTCAGGCGCTGGAGAACCTGCTCGGTACTCAGCTTTTGCACCGCACGACGCGCCGCGTCAGCCTTACGCAGGACGGCATGGTCTATTACGAGCGGGCAAAAGATCTGCTGGCAAACCTCGACGAACTGGACGGTCTTTTCCAGCATGATCCCACCAGCATCAGCGGACGATTGCGCGTCGATATGCCCGTTGGCGTTGCGCGAAATTTAGTCATCCCAAAACTGCCCGCTTTTTTGCAGCAGTACCCCGGCATTGAGCTGGAATTGAGCAGCAGCGATCGGATGGTCGATGTCATCCGCGAAGGATTTGACTGCGTGGTACGCGTCGGCACGCTGAAGGATTCGGGCTTAATCGCCCGCTCGCTGGGTAAACTGTCGATCATTAACTGCGCCAGTCCGGACTATCTGGCGCGTTTTGGCTATCCGGAGACGCTGGACGATCTGGCTTCCCACGCGGTGATTCATTACGCGCTGAATCTGGGTACCCGCCCGCAAGGTTTCGAGTTTTATAACGGCGATGCCACTCAGTGGGTGAAGACCGGCGGCATTTTAACGGTTAACAGCACCGAGACCTACCACGCGGCCTGCCTCGCCGGACTGGGGATTATTCAGGTGCCGCGCGTCGGCGTGCGCGAGGCGCTAAAGGCCAAAAAAATGGTCGAGATCCTGCCGCAATACCGCGCCGAACCGATGCCGGTTTCGCTGATTTACCCGCATCGTCGCAATCTCTCGCGGCGGGTTCATCTGTTCATGGAATGGCTGACGACGATAATGAAAGCTTACGTTGATTAGTCGCGAGCTATAATTCAATAAATTCCCGCCAAACGAAAAAAGGAAAATGCGCGTGACGCCGGAAAACAACCCGCAACGACCCACTCAAGAACTGGAATACGAACCCATCAAAAAGATGGAATCTGAGCCGCAAAAAAGCCCCTCAGCCGCTAAAGCCACCAAAGCGCTGGAGACCGTCACCGGAACCGCGCAAAAGATTCAGCGCCGGCCGATGATTGCGCACCTGATCCGCGCCGCAGAGCGCTTCAACGACCGCATGGGCAACCAGTTTGGTGCGGCGATTACCTACTTCTCCTTCCTGTCGATGATCCCGATTATGATGGTGTCATTTGCGGCGGCGGGTTTTGTCCTCGCCTCGCACCCGACGCTCTTGCAGGACATCTTCAACAAGATTCTGGTTAACGTGAGCGACCCGACGCTGGCTGGCACCCTGAAAAGCACCATCAACACCGCGGTGCAGCAGCGTACCACCGTCGGGATTGTCGGGCTGCTGATTGCCCTCTATTCCGGCATCAACTGGATGGGGAACCTGCGCGAGGCGATTCGCGCCCAGTCGCGCGACGTCTGGGAGCGCAAGCCGCAGGATCAGGAGAAAATCTGGATTAAGTATTTCCGCGATTTCGTGTCGCTGATTGGCCTGCTGGTTGCCCTCGTTGTGACGCTGTCGATCACCTCTGTCGCCGGTTCCGCTCAGCAGATGATCATTTCAGCGCTCTATCTGGATTACATCGACTGGCTGAAACCCGCCTGGCGGCTGATTGGTCTGGCGATCTCCATTTTTGCCAACTATCTGCTGTTCTTCTGGATCTTCTGGCGATTACCGCGCCACCGTCCGCGCAAGAAAGCGCTGATCCGTGGGACCTTTATCGCCGCGATTGGCTTTGAAGTGATTAAGATCGTGATGACGTACACCCTGCCGTCGCTGGTGAAATCCCCGTCTGGCGCGGCGTTTGGCTCGGTTCTCGGTCTGATGGCGTTCTTCTACTTCTTCGCCCGTCTGACGCTGTTCTGCGCCGCGTGGATTGCCACTGCCGAATACAAAGACGACCCGCGAATGCCGGGCAAAACCCACCGCTAAACGGCGTATCGGGCTGAATAAGAATGCAAAGTTTCAGCCCGATTCACCATTTCAGCATATAAATCCAGCCTGTAACTTTTATTTAACCAAAAACCAGTTTTATCGACTGATATTTGAATTCTGTGAAGCATTTCATGGAAGGTATTTCGTCAGCCTGAATATTATCCGCTTTTTGCTGCTTTTCTCACCGCATCGCGCCCTTGTTACAGATTGAAATGTCGCTTTTGCTATGCGTAATATGGCCTTTCGTCAGACCAAACAATAAGAAAATTTTATGCAAGCCACAGCCACAACTCTCGATTCAGAACCGGAAAGCACGCCGGTAAACTCGCGTAATAAAGTCGTCGTTGCCTCTCTGATTGGCACCGCTATCGAATTCTTCGATTTCTATATTTACGCGACCGCCGCGGTCATCGTTTTTCCGCATATCTTCTTCCCGCAGGGTGATCCGACGGCTGCCACGCTGCAATCGCTGGCAACGTTCGCCATCGCCTTTATCGCCCGCCCGATTGGTTCGGCGGTCTTCGGACACTTTGGCGACCGCGTCGGGCGTAAAGTGACGCTGGTAGCGTCGCTGCTGACGATGGGGATATCTACCGTAGCGATTGGCCTGCTGCCGACCTACGAAACAATCGGTATTCTGGCGCCGATGCTGCTGGCGCTGGCGCGTTTTGGTCAGGGCCTGGGGCTTGGCGGTGAGTGGGGCGGCGCGGCGCTGCTGGCGACAGAAAATGCGCCACCGCGTAAACGCGCGCTGTACGGCTCTTTCCCACAATTGGGCGCGCCGATTGGCTTCTTCTTCGCGAACGGCACCTTCCTGCTGCTCTCCTGGCTGCTGACCGACGAGCAGTTCATGAGCTGGGGCTGGCGTATTCCGTTTATCTTCTCGGCAGTGCTGGTGCTGATCGGCCTGTATGTGCGCGTTTCCCTGCATGAGACGCCGGTGTTCGCCAAAGTCGCGGCGGCGAAAAAGCAGGTGAAAATCCCGCTGGGCACGCTGCTGACCAAACACCTTCGCGTGACGGTACTCGGCACCTTCATCATGCTGGCGACCTATACGCTGTTTTATATTATGACGGTCTACTCCATGACCTTCAGTACCGCAGCAGCCCCCGTGGGCCTTGGTCTGCCGCGCAATGAAGTGCTGTGGATGCTGATGATGGCGGTGATCGGCTTTGGCGTGATGGTGCCGATCGCCGGGCTGCTGGCGGATAAATTTGGCCGTCGCTCAAGCATGATTGTGATTACTTCGCTGATTATTCTCTTCGCACTGTTCGTCTTCCCACCGCTGCTGGGTTCAGGTAGCCCGGCGCTGGTGATGGCTTACTTACTGATTGGTTTGAGCCTGATGGGGCTGACCTTTGGCCCGATGGGTGCGCTGCTGCCGGAGCTGTTCCCGACCGAAGTGCGTTACACCGGCGCGTCTTTCTCCTATAACGTGTCATCGATTCTGGGTGCCTCTGTCGCGCCGTATATCGCCACCTGGCTGCAGGCGAACTATGGGCTGTTCTACGTGGGCGTATATCTGGCGGCGATGGCAGGACTGACGCTGATTGCGCTGCTGTTGACGCACGAAACGCGGCATCAGTCCTTATAAATAAAAACGGCAACCTCGGGTTGCCGTTTTTTTTCTGTTCACCCTCTCTCATTCGGGAGAGGGCCGGATGAGAGCATCACACGCCTCGTTACTTTTTCATCTGCGACAAAATCGTCCGACACTGATTGGTGTCACCTTCTGACGGCGAAATCAGTGCCAGCAGAGCCGCCGCTGGCGTGACAAGCGTTGCCAGCGCTGCCGCGACAGCGCCGCGCGCAATCAACGGCCCGGCTTTGACACCCGCCTGCGGATTTTTGAACGAACCGCGAACATAAAGCGGTGAGCGCAGGGTAATAATACGGAAGCCTTTACTCTCCGGATCGATGGTTAAATCCAGCTGCTCCGAGGCCATGCTCGCCGTCCCGGTCACGTTGATCACCGCATTTTCTGTATCGAAGGCAAAAATCTGCGGACGCGCCACGCCGTTGACCAGATCCAGGTTGGCGGCCGCGCAGTTCACCCGCACTTCATCATCACCAAAAATCTGCCCGATGATAAAGTTACCGACGTTCAGCCCGAGGATCTCCATCAGGTTGCGGCTCACCAGGCCGTCATTCATCAGCAGTTTGAGATTTCCGTTGCTGCTACCGAGCAGTGCCGCGATGGAGTTCCCCACCCCACGAATATCCGCATCACCGTTCATTTCACCGAGGGTTTTCTGCATCAGCTCCACGTTCGGCATCAGCTGTTTCAGCTTCAGCCTGCGCGCCTGAATATCGGCCCGCCCCTGCATCGGCTTTTTATCGCCTTCGAGGTGAATGTTGGAGGAGATGGTCCCGCCCGCCAGCCCGAATTTCAGCGGCTGCAGGCGCAGATCGGCGTTTTTCAGGATGATATGGGTCGAGAGGTCGCTTATCGGCAGCGTGCTGCCGTGCTCGATTTTGCGCCCCTTGAAGCGCACATCGGCGTCCATCACGTCCCATTTGTCGGTTTCAAAGCGGTCGTACGGCAGCACTTTGTCCGACGGCTGAATGTCTTTCTCGCCTTTCTTCTGCTCAGAGCGTTTGGATTGCTGAGCACCTTTACCCGAATCGACGCCAATCAGCGGCCCGAGATCGGCGAGGCGCAGCTGGCGCGATTCCACGTCACCTTCCAGTTTCGGGCGCGGTTTGCCAGTGGTATAAGCGAGCGAGCCGTGAATGTCGCTGTCACCGATACGGCCATTAAAATTGCGGTAATCAAAGACCGACGATTTTTCCGTATCGATTTTGGCGACCAGCCGCCCGTCCGTCTCAAACGGTGGCGTATCCGGGAGCAGGACGCCGGTTAAGTCGTACAGCTCACCGAGCGAATCACCGGAGAATTTGAGCTGCAAATCGACGCCGCCCATTTTCATCGGGTCATGTACCGTGCCGACAAACGCCACACGGGTGTTGCCCGAGCGGAAATCCGCCTGCACCGGGAACGGTGTACCCTCACTGCGCAGCGCCAGTACGCCGCCAATTTTGCCGGTCCCGGTGAGAGGTTGCTCGTTGTAGCGCCCTTTCGCCTTCAGGCCAAAGACGTAATCACCCACGCGGGTTTTCTCGTCTTTGCCTTTGGTGCCGGTGACTTCGCTGAACGGCAGCGGTTTGCCCAGCGGATCGACCAGGATCTCAATATCCGCTTTGCTGACTTTGTCATCGATGGCGATCCGCCCGCGATCGAACAGAATATTATCCAGCCGGAAAGACCAGGCCGACGGCGGCGCATTGGGATCTTTCTCACCGCTGCTGGCCAGATTAAAGGTCCAGTTGTTGTTCTTCTCTGACAGGCGAATCAGCCGCGCGTCGGGCTGTTGCAGTTTGATCCACGGGAGATAGACGGTTTTCGTCAGCAGCGCTAACGGTGCCAGCGTCGCTTCCACGCGCGGCAGGTGGACCATGGTGACTTCCGGAATATCGGGCGGGTTGCCGAGAATAATATCGTTGGCATGAACGTGCGGCCAGGGCACCCAACTGCGCCAGCCCGTTTCGTCTTTCTGACGCTCCCAGACCACACCGAGATCGCCGCGAATGGCGAAAGGCCGGTTCAGTTCAGTGGAGACTTTCTGGTTGATGGTCGGTTTGAGGCGGTTCCAGTCGAACGTCGCGATGATGATGATGGCGACCACAATCAACAACAAGAAGATCCCTGCTACCCAGGTGACGATCCTGGTGGTTTTGGACATCGTTATCCCCTTTTTTATTACCTTGCCTTTCATGAATATAGCTCAGGCCTGGGAAAAAAGGGGGACGCTGCTTCCGGGAATAGCGCGTGTTCGCCACGCGCTATTCTGGGAAACAGCAGAGGTTACAACGTGATAATGACGTTATCGAGCGTATCCATCGGTACCGGACGAGAGAGGAAATACCCCTGTGCAGCCGCTGCGGGGGAGTTCTGCACATCCCGCCACTCTTCGAGCGTTTCAACGCCTTCGACAATCACGCCCTGGCAATAGCGATTCATCAGCTGCAATAGCAGCGTGAACAAATTGCGGCCTTCCTGGGTCTGGCGCAGCATGATGAACAGGTCGCGGGCCACTTTGATGTAGTCGTAGCGTACTTCGCTTAACGCAGAGAAGTTCGCCATGCCCGTGCCGAAATCATCCAGCCACAGGGGGCCAAACTCGCACATCGAGGCAAAGGAGGAGTCCTGCGGCAGGCGCACGTGCTCGACCAGCTCAAAGCGCATCCACGGCAGCGAGGCGACCAGTTTCTGCAGCTGCGGATTCTGGCGCAGCGCGATCAGCGTCGGGCCGTCGACGTTCACCGACGCCAGAATGTCGTGGCGGGCGAAAAAGTCCCGTTTCGTCCCCAGCATTTCGAGCTGCTCTTCCAGCACATCCAGACGCTGACGTACGCTCACCTCGGCGAAATAGCGATCCGGGGCGATGCGCTGCGTAGGATTCGACGGGTGGGTCACGACAGTCAAGATTTCAATTGCCATGAGTCTGCCGTCAATGCGGTAAATCGGCTGATAAGTATAAGCACGCTCACATTGCAGCCAATAGCGATGCTCCTGCAAGCTTTCAATACTTGCTTCCGGAGTGGTGCATAGCCGCTGGATAACCTGCTCTGACTTCATTTCAGATGTCCTGTTGAAAAGAGATGACGTGTCTGGACTCGTCAAAAGGTTATCGGCCCGGGATGTGAGAACTTTATGTTCAGCTGGCGGGGAAAATGAAATTAAGATGACAGAATCTGCCCGGAACGCGCGCTGGCTCAAAAAAAAATTTGGAACGACGTTTTAATATAGTTGACCATAAAATCCCCACAGCGCACACTTACATTAATTTATCGGTTCAGGTTCACGACTATGTCTAAAAAAATTGCCGTGATTGGCGAATGCATGATTGAGCTGTCACAAAAAGGTGCGGACGTTAGCCGCGGTTTTGGTGGCGATACGTTGAATACTTCGGTCTATATTGCCCGTCAGGTCGCCCCTGACGCGCTGACAGTCAACTATGTGACCGCACTCGGTACCGACAGCTTCAGCCAGCAAATGCTGGAAGCCTGGCAGAGTGAAAACGTCCAGACGTCGCTGATTCAGCGTATGGAAAACCGTCTTCCGGGGCTGTACTACATCGAGACCGACAGCACCGGCGAGCGCACGTTCTACTACTGGCGCAACGAAGCCGCAGCCAAATTCTGGCTGGAGAGCGACGAGTCTGCGGCCATCTGCGAAGAGCTGGCGACCTATGATTATCTCTACCTGAGCGGAATCAGCCTGGCGATCTTAAGCCCATCCAGCCGCGAAAAACTGCTCTCTCTGCTTCACGAATGCCGCGCGAACGGCGGGAAAGTGATTTTCGATAACAACTACCGTCCGCGCCTGTGGGCGAGCCGCGAAGAGACGCAGCAGGTTTATCAGCAGATGCTGAACTGCACCGATATCGCGTTCTTAACCCTCGATGACGAAGATGCCCTGTGGGGCGAAAAACCGGTCGACGACGTGATCGCACGTACGCATCAGGCCGGTGTGTCGGAAGTGGTGATTAAGCGTGGCGCCGATTCCTGCCTGGTCTCCGTGGCAGGTGCTGCCGTGGTGGACGTCCCTGCGGTGAAACTGGCGAAAGAAAAAGTGGTGGATACCACGGCGGCGGGCGATTCGTTCAGCGCCGGATATCTGGCCGTGCGCCTGACGGGCGGTACACCTTCGGAGGCCGCAAAACGCGGGCATCTGACGGCCAGTACAGTGATTCAGTATCGCGGGGCGATTATCCCGCGCGAGGCGATGCCTGACTGAGTTCGTGCACGACACCCGGCTGACAAACAAAAAAAACGGCAACCCTAGGGTTGCCGTTTTATTATCTTTTCGCCATTACTGCGCTTGCGGAATATCCGTCGCATCCTGATGCAAATCATCGGCCGCAGGCTGAACCGTACGCTCTTCGTGCGACATGATCTCATCCCAGGTGGCCTGTAGCTCTTTCATGTTGTATTCCGGCTCGCCTTTCGGCTGCAGCAGAACAAGCGCCATATCTTGCGACAACTGCTGACGCAGATCCTGATTAATCATCTCAACGGTCAGGCTGTTCAGGAAGTCCTGGCGCAGTTTCTGATACTGCTCCGGCGCGATATCCACCACCTGATTTTGCAGAGAGCGAATGCGCTGGCTGATCAGGATATCCGTGTCAGTGCGGGCGTAGGTTGCAAACAGTTTTTGCAGCTCCAGATTCTTCTGGGCCACCAGCGCGTTGAACTCTTCTTCGCCCAGGCCATCTTTACGCACTTTGGCCAGCTCTTTGGCGACGACGCTGAGATTCGTGCTCAGCTTGTCGTTTGGCGACTCCACGTTAATCGCACACTGTCCGCGCTGGAACAGCACGCGGCAGTCGAAGCCAATCCCGATATCCTTCGCATTGTTTTTGCTCAGGGTCTGCTGAACATGCCAGAACAGCGCTTCACGGGCGAGATCGGCACGCCAGTAGCGCAGCAGCGCGGCGGATTCACGAATCGGCTGCCATGGGGTGTCCCACATCAGCGACAGACGGTCCTGACGCACGGAGTCGGTCATGATGCTCACCGGCTCGGCACGCAGCGGGGCCAGCGTTGAAACCGGCGCAGGCACTTCGCGTTTTCCCTTCAGATCGCCAAAGGTTTTGCCAATCTGTTCGATCACCGCGCGGCTGTCGACGTTGCCGACCACAATCAGGGTCATCGCATCCGGGGTGTACCATTTTTGATAGAACGATTTAACCTGCTCGATATCCACCGGCTGTTTGACCGGCTCTGCCGGATCGTGTCCCAGCAGCGATGAGCCTTTCAGGCGGTAACGCCACCAGCCGTCTTTGGTATCCGCAGGCCAGGTCGCCACCATGTCGCTGTTGCTCAGGGCATAGTTGACCGTATCGGGGGTGATCGCCACTTTACCGGCGGTATCGCCCAGCCACGTCAGGGCCTCTTTCAGAAGGTCGTTACGGTTGTTGGGCAGGCTGAGGTTAAACATGGTGTAGTCGTAGGAGACAACTGCAGGTGGAAGTGGACGTTTCGGGTCGATGCCCTGCTGCCACAGTGAACGCACCTGCACGGCTTGCAAACTGCCGCTTTGGGTCAGCGCCAGTCGAGGAATAAAATGGCTAAGCCCGCTCTGCTGCGTGCTCTCGGTTAATGAACCGGTATTGACGGAAAGACGAATTTCGATGCGGTCACTGGGACGTTGCGGAGTGGCTAAAACCTGCCACTGAAAACCATTCGCCAGTGTGCCCTGCTGCCAGGCTGGGTCGGGCTGGAGCGTATCTGCCTGCACATAACTGGCTGCTGCCATCATCAGCAAACCGCCGGTTAAGAGTCGAATTTTTGTGCCCTGCATGTAAACCCCTGATCAACATTCCTGGTTAAAAAGAGTGTCTCACTACATTGAGCACTCTGAAGATAACGTTCAAACACTTCGATTAGACCGCGTGTTCTGCGAAACGTCACGGCGAGAAGTGAAATATACCCGAAAAAAATCTTGTCGAAGTATGACAGGTATGAGCAGTTATTATGCGCAGGAGCCCGCTCCCCGACAAGGGTGAGCGGGCATAAGTGCTGAATTTATGAGGATAAACCGTGGGATTTGCTCTCCGGCACGCGATTATTCAGCGTATCGTCGAGTTTTTTATGGTCCAGCTCTTTCACCCATTTCGCCACCACCACCGTGGCAACACCGTTACCCACCAGGTTAGTCAGGGCGCGGGCTTCGGACATAAAGCGGTCGATGCCGAGAATGAGCGCCAGGCCCGCCACCGGAAGATGCCCTACCGCCGAGATGGTCGCCGCCAGCACGATAAACCCGCTGCCCGTCACGCCCGCCGCCCCTTTCGAGGAGAGCAGTAGCACCACCAGCAAGGTGATCTGATGGAAGATATCCATGTGGCTGTTGGTCGCCTGGGCGATAAACACCGCCGCCATGGTCAGATATATCGATGTTCCGTCGAGGTTAAACGAGTACCCCGTCGGAATGACCAGCCCCACCACCGATTTACGGCAGCCCAGTTTTTCCATTTTATCAAGCATACGCGGCAGTGCGGATTCGGAGGACGACGTCCCCAGCACAATCAGCAGCTCTTCGCGGATGTAGCGGATAAATTTGAAAATACTGAAGCCCGTCGCGCGCGCAATACTGCCCAGCACCACGACCACAAACAGAATACAGGTGATATAGAAGCAGATGATCAGCTGGCCGAGCTGCACCAGGGTGCCGACACCATATTTACCGATGGTAAAGGCCATCGCCCCGAACGCCCCGATGGGTGCCAGGCGCATGATCATATTGATGATGCCGAAAATCACCTGCGAGAAGCTTTCGATGACGTTGAAAATCAGCTGCCCTTTGCTGCCCAGGCGATGCAGGGCAAAACCAAACAGCACGGCGAACAGCAGCACCTGCAGGATATTCCCGCTGGCGAAGGCGCCAATTACGCTGCCAGGAATGACATCCAGCAGGAAGGCGACGATGCCCTGGTCTTTGGCCTGCTCGGCGTAAACGGCGACCGCTTTCGCATCCAGCGTCGAAGGATCGACGTTCATCCCCGCGCCCGGCTGCACGACGTTGACAATAATCAGGCCGATAATCAGCGCAATCGTACTGACCACTTCAAAGTACAGCAGCGCCACCGCACCGGTCCGGCCTACCGCCTTCATGCTTTCCATGCCAGCGATACCGGTCACCACGGTACAGAAGATAACGGGCGCGATGATCATTTTAATGAGCTTAACGAACGCGTCGCCAAGCGGTTTCATTTGAGCGCCCAGTTCAGGGTAGAAATGGCCAAGCAGAATACCGATGGCAATCGCTGTCAGGACCTGAAAGTAAAGGCTTTTAAAGAGAGAGGTTTTCATAGGGTGTCCTTGGAAAGAAAAACCACAGGATTCTTATGGGTACAACTTTCCTGCGGCTTTAAAATAACACCCGTAAAACATGACAGAAATGACCTTAGATCAAATATGAAACATGAATGTTAAAAACTGTGTGCTGACTCGAACAAGCCAGCAACAAAGTTAGACATTTACGTAAGAATTGTCGCCCGTAAAGTAGCGTTTTTCGAACTCTTCCGCCGGAACGGCTCGGGCAAACAGGAAACCTTGTCCACTTTCGACACCCGCCTGCGCCAGCCAGTCGCGCTGGGCTTCGGTTTCGACCCCTTCGGCAATGACGTGCAGATTCAGGCTGCGCGCCATCTGGATAATGGCTTCCACCATGCTGCTGTCGTCCGGCAGGCCGTCAACGAAGGTTTTATCGATCTTCAGGACATCCACCGGCAGCGTTTTCATGTGCTGGAGCTGACGCAGACCGGCGTAGCCCATGCCGAAATCATCCAGTGCAATGCGGATACCGGCGTTGCGCAGCGGTTTCAGAATCGCCACCGCTTCGTTTGGATCGTCGATGCGACGGCTCTCCGTCACCTCCAGAATCAGAGTGTCCGGCTTGATGCGGTAGCGGTTGATCAGCTCCAGCATCTCGGAAACCATCGTCGGATGCATCAGCTGTAGCGCCGACAGATTCACCGACAGCGGCATGTTGATACCGCGCTCCTGCCAGGCCGAAAGCTGGCGGCATGACTCTTCCAGCACCCAGTAGCCGACCGTCACCATCAGGCCGCAGGATTCGATGCGTTCAATAAGCCCCTCTGGCAGCTCCCAGGAGCCATCTGGCTGCATGACGCGCAGTAACGCTTCCGCGCTGGTGACGTCGCCCGTGGCCAGATTCACCTGCGGCTGGAGCCAGATCGCAAAGTGGTGATTATCGAGCGCCGTGAGGATATCGCTCTCTTCCGTCAGGCGCTGCTGCGCCTTTTCCATCTGCTCTGGCTCGAAGAACTGGATCTGATTTTTGCCTTTACGACGGGCGGTAAAGGCCGCCGAGAAGGCGCGGCGATAGAGTTGTTCCGCTGTCAGATCGCCATAATACATCGCCAGGCCAATGCTGGCGCTTGGGCGCAGCTGAATCCCCTGGATGGGCAGCCGCTCATTGATGACAGTGAGCACTTGCTGACCTAATGTGATGGCGTGCCACGGCTCTTTCACACCGTGGGCCAGAATCACAAAGTCGTAGCCGCTGACCTGCGTCAGTACCATGCGCGGCGCCAGCACCGATTTGATCTTTTCCACCAGCGTCAAGAGCAGCATTTCACGCTGGCTCTCTTTCAGCACGCCCGCCGTGTCCTGCAGGGTTTCACAGGCCACTGCCATCAGCGCGGTGGTCTGCTGGCGCGCGACGGTCTGCTCCAGCAGGGCCATCAGGAATGCCTTATTCGGCAAATCCGAGACCGGGAAGCGGGTCGCGTTGCTGTTGATTTCATCATGCTGACGCATCAGGCGCTGCTGATTGATGTTATAGCTCCGCACCAGCATGCCGATTTCATCGTCGTGGTGCAGGCGCGGCAGGGCCAGCTGGTGTCCGACCTGGTCCTGCGGGGCGAGATTGTCTAGCTCTCGGGCAATTTTACGCAGCGGATGGACGATCAGCCGGTTAATGCACCAGGTGAGCGCCACGGTCAGGATCAGCGTCAAAAGTAAGTAAGTGGTTACTAACGTGGAGATCCAGCTCATGACAAACTTATGCATGCGATAGGCATCTGCCTGCAACACCAGATAGGCCAACGGCTGCGGGTTGGCAGGGCGTTCGAGAGAATAGAGCGGGAGCGAAATCTGTACCGGCAGCTCAAACATCCGCATGATCATCATCGGCACCGGACGTTCGGGAATAAAGCTCATCCGCAACGCCTGGAATTGATTGGGTAATACCACATCCGCGCGGCTGACGATCCCCGCAGGCTGAATGCGCTTGATGATGGTTTCTGCTTCGGGGATATCCCCTTTGAGAATGGCGGCGGAAAGCGGTTCACGGACCGAGCGGGCAATACTTTCCAGTTGCGAAGCCGTGTTGTAGCGATTCTGCTGTACGGAATGAAACAGCAAAATGACGCAAAAGACGAATACAAACACCATAGTGACGGCTGAGACCATCGCCATTTGTTTGATAGTTAAAGAACGGCTGACACGCAAATTGACTCTCCACAAAACCCGAAGCATAGGGTAACAAAGTGTTACCCTATTCCCGGCAGAGTATACCCGATCGCGACGATTTTAAGAGAGCCTAAGAGGTGGATTAAAGATAAATCCGGTTACCAGTCCGCGTAAGGGATCAGCGGTTGCGGAGGCAGGTCCATATCGCCCTGCCAGCCCTCAGCCGAGTAGCGCACGTAAATTAACGCATGACTCGGGGTGTAATCTTTCGCCTCCTGAATATCAACGCCCAGACCGACAAACCAGTTTGAGGTCACGCGACGTTCGATAATCGCCCGCGCGGTATAACCGGTACCGGACGAGCTGCTGCCATTTTCCGGCTCTTTTTTGTCGGAATACATCAGGTTGTCATCGATATCGTAGTGATTATCTGGAATCAGCCCCTGAATCGGGTAACGCATTCCGTCTTTGGTTTTGGAATGCGACCAGGAGACCGACCCGCCCAGCTCCCATGACCAGTTTTCGGTGCGTTTACGCCAGGTGACCGGCAGCGCGAAGGAGACATACTCCTGCGGGCTGTAGTAGCCGCCCTGTCCCAGAGAATAGGCACTCAAATCTTTGTCGTAATGCCAGAGCATATTCGACACGCCCACCGTCAGACGCTCGTTGTTGTCGTTGATAAGCTTATAGTAATAGCCGGTCATCCAGCGAATACGCCAGTTATCCTCGACGTTTTTGCCCTGCAAAGCGTCCATATTCAGGCTTGACCAGACGCCGTTCGCTTCGCCTTTGTCGTAACTGACGCTGACGCCACCGCCGGTTGCGCGCACGCCGCCCCAGGTGGTTCCCGTGTTCGGGTCTTTTTGTCCGGCGAAGGCCAGCAGTGAGCTGGAGATCGGGCGACGATGGGCATTCAGGGTGTAACCGATCGGGCCGAGATCGTTGCTGTAGCTCAGGCCGCCGACCACATCGACGACGTCAAAGCCCATCGGCGTGGTGCCGATGTCCATTTCCCAGGTTTTGTTCTGCCAGCCAACGGCCACGCTGGCGCCGTTTTGTTTCTGGCTGGTGTTGCCGCTACACGGCGTCGCCGCACAGGTCCCCCATTTCGGGTCGTAGGTGCCACCGTTGGTATCGAAGGAACCTGCGTTCATGTTCACCATGTCGCTTCGGAAGAACATCCGTCCGTCCGACAGCGGCGCATCCACGTGCAGCATGGTGGTGTGCGCTTTCAGGTCGGAATACCCGCCCGTACCGCTGGAACCCCAGTAGTCGTGCTGCAGCGTGACATTCACATCCTGCTGCTTATAGAGATCCGCCGCATCGCTGCGCACGCCGCGTTTCAGCCAGTCGTCTTTTTCGTCATTGCGCGTCAGACGGGTGAAGCTGTCGTTATCTTCAGGGCGCGACGGGGTGACGCCGGAGGCCACCATTGCATCTTTGTAGGTTTCCAGCGCCTGCTGCGGCTGGCCGCTTTGAGCCTGGAAGTTAGCCGCATCGCGCAGCACCAGAGCGCTTTCCATCGACGGTGGCTGCGATTTGGCCTGCGGAATAATTTTGCTATAGGTCTGCTGTGCGGCAGTCGTATCACCGAGATCGGCATGCACCCGCGCGATGCGACGCTGCGTGTTGATCGACGTCGCCTCACCGTTCTGCCCGGCGGGCAGTTTGGCAAGCTCAGCGCGGGCAGCGTCTTTATTGCCTTGCGCGATATAGACTTCCGTCAGGCCGAGCAGGGCGTCAACATTTTGCGGTTCACGCTGCAGGACAGTGTTGTAGGCCGCAATGGCCGACGAGTTATCCCCGCGCTGCTGCGCCCAGTCGGCCAGCGTTAAATCGATACGTGAGGAGGCAGGCTGCTGGCGCAGTAACGTTTCGGCATCCCGCTCCTGGCCGCTTTCACGCAGGCGATTGGCGGTTTCCAGCACCTGATCGCTTTGCAGGCGGTTAGCCAGTTCCTGAATATTGCCGCTCCATTGCTCGCGCGGCAGAGTGTTCAGGTGCGCAAGGGCCGCGCGATCCTGATTGTTACCCGAAAGATATAACCCGTAGGCATACACCTGCTCCGGATCGGCCGGTTTTTGGCTGGCCAGCTGGCGCATAAGCGTATCCGCCTGGCTGTGCTGTCCGGCACTGTAGAGGTCGCGCGACAGGCGATAGGTAATCCACACATCGCCCGGCGAGAGCGCCAGACGGCGGCGCTGAATTTCCGCTGCCTGTGCAAATTTACCCTCGTTCTCCAGCTGTTCTGCCTGCTGGGATAATCTGTCGTTGGTCAGGCTGCGTTCGATATCGTCGATACTGCGACGCTGGCTGGCAGAGAGCGAGCGGATAAACTGGTCGGCTTTTTCCGGCGATTCCGCACGGTAGATATTCGCCAGCCCGCGCACCGCGTTGCTGTTGCCGCTGTCCATCCGCAGGGCCTGGCGGTAGAAACGCTCGGCGGCGGCGTTGTCTTTGCGCGCGACGGCGGCGTCACCCAGCCCGAGCACCGCGTAGCTGTCGGTATTATCGACTGTGCGCGCCTGCTGGTAGTAACGTTCTGCCTGCGCGACATTGTTGGCTTTCAGCGCGGCATCGCCCTGCTGGATCAGCAGCCAGTAACGGTTCACTTTCAGCAGGCTGTCCCATTTCCCCCGGTTATCACTCTGTGGATCGAGGGCAATGGCTTTTTCAAACTGTGCAACGGCGCGGGCACGATCGCCGCGCTGGGAGTAGGCCTGGCCCAACGCGCCTACGGCTTCGCTGTCGGTGTGATTGGCGTTTACCGCCTGCTGCAGGTCAGATACCGCTTTATTGCCCTGTCCTGCCTCCACGGCGGCCAGCCCTTCGGCTTTGGCGCGGAACGCCGGATCGGCCAGCTGTTTTTGCTGAGCTTCCAGCTGCGAGCGGGCGGCGGTGACGTTATCGCCCGCGCTGAACACCTGCAGATAATCCTGGAGCGCTTTTACGCTGCCGGCGCTGACCGGCAGGTCTTTGATCTGCTGATACCAGATATCAGAGGCCGCATCGCGCCCGGCGTTTGATCTCGCCATCTGCCTGAGGACGGCAAAGCCCTCATCGCGACGGCCGTTTTTGAATAACAGCTGGGATAACGAGTTCTGCAGCTCGGTATTGCCAGGGCTGCTGAGGTTAATTTTTTTAAGCTGATTAATAGCCTCGTTGCTGCGGGCAGGATTTTTAGCCACCACGTTCCAGTATTCCGCCGCCAGAACGTCGTTCGGCGGATCGCCAGCGAAGATTTTATCGTAGGCGGCAATCGCTTCCTGAGTATGGCCCGTTGTGGCCAGCAGGCGCGCCTGCTGCAGATCCTGACGTCCTTCTGGGGTCGAGAGCAGCATCGCATTGCGCGACGCTTTATAGGCGCTGGAGCTGGGCGCAAGCCCTTTGAGACGGTCTAACTCTTTTTGCGCCCCGGCGTTATCACCCTGACGCAGCAAATAGCGGAAACGCGCGGCGACCACATCCGGATTGTTGGGGTCGATCAGTTCAAGACGATACAACGACTGGCGAACCAAATCCTCGCGGTTGGTCGATTCGCCCAGGCGCACCTGTTCCAGCAGCTGTTGCTGCTGCGGAGAATTGGCGGCCTGCGCCAGCGGCATCAGCGTCAATCCAAGGGATAAACTGAGTAAACTTAATGAGAACTTGCGCATTCCTGGCCCCAGTCAGGGTGTAATTCACCCTTTGCGGTGAAACGAAAACGGTGCTGATCCCATCCTTGTCCAAACAGGGTCAGTACGTAGCTGTAATAGGCGTCGTTACCGGGAAAATGGTCGGCGACACGCTGACGTTGTACCGCTTGTGCATCGCGGTTTTGTAAAAACGGCAGCAGTGAGGCGGAGAAACCAACCGGGCCATTACCCGTGGTTTTACCGCTGGCGACATCGACTTTCTCAGGGGGAACGCCTTTTTTTGTTGTTAGCGTCGCCATGGGTTTAAAACGCGCCAGCAGCCGTGCTTTCTGCGGGTCCCGGTCGTGCAACATGCCCGCCCAGAGATAGACGCGAATCGCATCGTAACTGCCGATAAACGTTTTTTCTGGCTTCAGTTGCCAGCCCTTATTTTTTTGATATTGCACCCAGTCGGGTGAGAACCCTTTTGGCGCGGTTTCCAGCAGCAGGCGCAAATTGGTTTCACGAAGCGTAGTCCAGGGTGCGCCAAAGCGGGTGAAATAGTTCGCCAGCTGCGGCGGGAGATAGCTTGGGTTAAAGCGCCAGGATTTCTCTTCGGCAAAGCCGACTTTACCGGGCAGCAGCATCAGCCCCAGGCCCGGCACTTTTACCACCTCTTCAGTGGCGATGCGCTTGAGCAGCGCTTTCCCGGTGGCGGTGTACTCTGGCGCTTTCCACAGACGCCCCGCCTCCAGCAGCGACCAGGCAATCCAGATATCGGCATCCGACGCTGAATTGCTGTCGATCACCGCCCAGGCGTCTTTCTCTTTCATTCCCCACAGCCAGGCGGGAAGATGCTGGCTCAAATCGCCCTGCGCGAGGTTGTCGCGCGTCCAGCCGAGCAGGCGATCAAAGGTCTGACGATCGTTCGCCGCGAGGGCAAAAAACAGCGCGTAGCTTTGCCCTTCCGACGTACTGATTTTGCGCGCGTCACTGGGATCAATGACGCGCCCGCCTTCGCTGATATAGTCCTTTTTAAACTGCTCCCATGCAGGCCAGGTGCAGGCGGCGCGAACGTTCGTCGCCGCCATTACCACCATAGCCATTACGCACCAGCGAAACCCTTTCATCACCGGTTACTCACGATCCGAATGCAGACGACGACGGCTGATAATACGCAGCAGACGCCACATCACCCACGCGAGCAGCACGACGCTTATCGCCGCGAAGACTGCCAGCAGCACCGGATGGTTTGCCAGGGCATACCACATACGCTCGAACCACGGCAGATGACCGACGTAGTAGACGTCACCCACGCGCAGGCTGTTCACGCCTGACTCACGGATTACCGCGACCGAACCAAACATCGCGGCGCGCTTACCGCTGTCATTCATCGCGCCATTCAGCAGCTCATACCCGCGCGGGCTGTCTGCCAGCAGGGCGATGACGCTGCGCTGATCGTTGTAAGGAGACTGGAAGCCGACAATCGCTGCCATCGGTCCCTGGGAGCTGATGTTTGTCTGAACGCTCGCTTCGCGGTCGGCCATATCCGGCATGATGCTCGGGAAGGAGGTCTGGCGCAGCGGTGTGTTCACCCAGGACTCGGTCGCATGGACCAGCAGGTCGATACGTTTATCGTCTTTCAGCTTATCCGGGATGGTGCCAATGAGCATGATATCGGCGTCTTTACCCTGAATCTGGCTGCCATCATCCGTCAACGTGACGTTCAGCGCCGGTAAACCGGTTTGTGCGCCAACGGACGCCATTGCATCAAGCAGCGTCGCCACCTGGCCTTCGTTAGGTGTTTTTGGCATCACAACGATGGTTTCAGAGAGGTCGGCCATACGGCTGAACGGGAAGCTGGCGTTAGCAAAAGCGCGCAGATCCGGCAGGGCGATAAAGTGATAATACTTCGAGAAGTCGATGGTGGAGTCATCGCCGATGACCACATGATTCGCCACCGGCTGGAAGGTGATGCAGTTATCCACCGAGCCGCCAGGCATTGGGTTCATGTACTGGAAATCAAAGCGTAACTGGTTCACCGCCCCGAGTTTCAGCGCCGGAATGGAGACGTCCGTTTTGCCGTCCAGCAGACCCTGAAGGACCGGCAGACGCAGCAACAGCTTGTTGGTGTCCTGGCTGCTGGTCAGCGGGAAGGATTGCAGGAACTGGTTGTTCAGGCTGATATCCATGCGCGAGCTGTCTTTCGTTGGCGGCGCGGTATAGCGATAGTTCAGATTGATATCGATCCCGTTGCTGCGCAGGAGATAGAGATCCGGCGGCAGGTTCAGGGAGACGTTAATCGCAGATGGCTCAAGCCCGGTAGACTGGAGCTGCTCTTCATAGGTTTTCAGTTCGCCGAAGGTCACCGCGCGATCGGTGCGGATCCAGTTTGGCGCATCGTAAGGTTTACGCGCCAGCAGCGGTTTCACGTCGCCAATAGCGACGCTATTGCCACGGAACAGCACGTTCCCCTGGGCAATGCCTTTCGCCGCCTGGACCAGATCTTTATCATCGCGACCAAATACCACTAACAATTTCACATACGGCTTATCCGGATGATTCATCATTTCGACGGTCGGGCCTTTCACCTCAGGGTGATCGCGCAGGAACGCCGGGCGTTTGTCGTTGGTGGCAAACACGATAGCGTTTCTTTCCGGCAGCTTGTCGAACAGTACCGGGAAGCTCTGCCCGCGCCAGCCAGAGCGGGAGCCAAACCACGAGGTGACGATGGTCGCCGCCTGCTGTTGCGCCACGTCCGGTGAACCGGCAAACACCACCGGCAGGTTCAGCTCGCGGTTATCGCGTGGATCAAAGAACGGAATCGGGAACGCGGAAAGGTCATTTTTGACCGCCAGCGTCTGGTACGTCATGTTCAGGGAGGAGTTACGACCGACGTCCATCCACAGAGTGCTGCTGGCCGGGTTTTCGCAGACGTCGCGATAGTGGCCGACAAATTCGAGGCGCACGCGGTTAAAGTCGGTGATAAACAGCGGGTTGATCGGCACCTGCGCCAGGGTTTTCTTGCCCAGCTGTTCTTTGGTGACCGGCAGTACGCCCATCAACTCGTCATTGAGGTAGACCTTCAGCTGGGACTGAACCGGCAGCAGGGACGGCGATGGGGTGTATTCCAGATTCAGCAGCGCGCTGGAGACCACTTCATCGCTGCGTATGCCAAACTCAACGCCACCGTTCGGGTTGATCCCGCGCAGGATCATGCTGCCCGGAGGCGGCGCAATCTGCGCAAACGTCAGCTTCACGTCACGCGACGGAACGTTATCCGCAACGATAGGCGCATTCGCACCGTTCACGCCTGGCATCACCTGACCAACCGCCTGCGCGCCTGTCGGCGTTCCCGGCAGGGTGTTCCCCTCCGTTGGCTGATTAGGCACCACGTTTTCGGTTTGCCCAGGTGCTGCGGTAACCACCGGATCCGTCGCTTGCGCCACGACAGGCACCGTCGGCGCAGGGGTTTGCGTCGAATTTTCAGGCGCCGCCTGAGCCATCATTGCGGGCAGCGAACTCATCCCAACCGCCACAGCACATATCCAGGAAAGTTTTCTTTTCATCGCGTTATCATCATTGTTGAGCCATAACCGGGTCCGGTTGTTGTTTCGCCTCATCCCGCTCAGGGCGACGAGGGATAAACGACACCACCCAGGAAACCAGCGAGGTAAGTGAACGGAAAATTATTTTCACTGACGGCGGAGCGAATTCTGCAAGGTGGCGATAACCACGGAACCCCAACTTCAGAATATCCAGCAGACTTTCCAGCGGCTTATCTTCCGGGAAGCTATCCTGCCAGAGTGCCCACGTATCCGCGCGGGCAAAGGTACACTGTACAAAATCAATATGTTGCTTCTTGGTGAGCGGCATCAGCTGCAGCCCCACTTCATTGCCCAACACACGCACAACCTGCGTCGGGAAGACGTACTCCTGCTGGCCGCGCTTGAGCAGCAATTTCACCTTCTGCCCTTCGAGCACTTTCGCCTGGCCGTTAATCTTGATGCCTAACCCCCCGTCGGAGAAGTCATGGACGGTACAGGAGAAGAGATGGCCATCTTCACGGGCAATCGCCGCAGGCATGGAGATTTCAACGCGATGGGAGCGACGAACCTGTTTGCTCTCCACCGATACCGCCACCGCGCCGCCGAGAATGATCAGGTTGTAGAAGACCCATGCGAGGCTGACGAAGACCGTCAGCACTTCGTTTTCCGGGCCGTAGAAGTAGCGCCAGATCCCCACCATCACGCCGAAGATATTCAGCAGGACGAGGAAAATGTACGGGCGGGAGATCACCCAGTCGACGTACTCCTCTTCCACCAGCCCGCCTTTTGCGGTGACGTTGAATTTGCCTTTATGCGGGTTAATCAGCGCCACCAGCGTTGGCGGTGCGATGTACCAGGCCAGCACCGTTTCGTAGATTTCACTCCAGAACGAATGGCGGTATTTCCCCTGAATTTTCGAGTTGGTCAGGCTGGCGTGGATCATGTGCGGCAGAACGAACAGGGCAATCATCAGCGCCGGGGCAAAGATGATGTACGCGTGCAGCAGCAGGAAGGCCAGCGGTGCCGTCAGGAAGATCAGCCGCGGGATACCGGACAGGAAGTGGAACATGGCGTTGACGTAGCAGAGACGCTGCGCGAGCTTCAGCCCTTTACCCGTCAGCGGGTTATCGAGACGGAAAATCTGCACCATTCCGCGCGCCCAGCGAATACGCTGGCCAATGTGGGCGGATAACGATTCCGTCGCCAGCCCCGCCGCCTGCGGAATACGCATGTATGCCGAGGTGTAGCCGCGACGGTGCAAGCGCAGAGAGGTGTGCGCATCTTCGGTGACGGTTTCCACGGCGATACCGCCAATTTCATCCAGCGGTTTACGGCGAATCACCGCACAAGAGCCGCAAAAGAAGGTGGCATCCCACATGTCGTTCCCGTCCTGCACCAGCCCGTAGAACAGCGTGCCTTCGTTAGGCGTTTTGCGAAAACGCCCGAGGTTGCGCTCGAACGGGTCCGGCGAGAAGAAGTGGTGCGGCGTCTGCATCATCGCCAGCTGTTTCTCTTTGAGGAACCAGCCCATGGTCATCTGCAGGAACGAGCGCGTCGGGACGTGGTCGCAGTCAAAAATCGACACGAATTCGCCCGTGGCATACTTCAGCGCGTTGTTGATGTTCCCGGCTTTGGCGTGCTCGTGGGTAGTACGGGCGATGTATTTCACCCCCACGCTGTCGGCGAACTGGCGAAACTCTTCGCGCCCTCCGTCGTCCAGAATCCAGATAGTAAGCTTGTCTTTCGGCCAGTCGATACCGAGAGAGGCGTAGATGGTGTTTTTCACCACGTTCAGATCTTCGTTATAGGTCGGAACGAAAATATCCACCGTCGGCCACTGGGCGGTGTCTTTCGGCAGCGGAACCGGCTGGCGATTCAGCGGCCAGACCACCTGGAAATACCCCAGCACCAGCACTACCCACGCGTAAGTTTCCGCGAACAGCAGGACCAAACCGCAGGTCAGGCTCACCGGGTCATCCCAGTTCAGCGTCGAGGTATAGCGCCACCAGATGTAGCGGCAGGAGACGGTCAGGGAGAGCACAATCAGCATCAGCGCCGAGAAGCGCCCAGGAATACGCCGCACCAGCAGGGCCACGCCCCACAGCAGAATCAGGAAGATAAACTGCGCCAGCGGGTTAAACGGCTGAGTGATACAGAGCAGCGCCAGAATGAGCGAGAAAACGACGATCACCCCGAGAATAAAACGCCGCAAGCCGGGATGCAGATGCCCCAGCTCTTTATGCGAATCGAGATGGCTGGTCTGGTCGCTGAAGCGCTCAGGCAGTGTTTCCAGCCACTGATGGTAACGCCCGCGCACGTTCTTAAAGCGACTGTACGTGCGCCAGCGCGGTTCGGTTTTTTCGCGTTTCGCCTGACTGACGATAAGCCATAACGCCTGAATCGCGTAGCGCGCCGGATCGAGAGGGCGCGGGCGATCAGGGTCGAGATGCGGATAAAGCTCGCGATGGCGTGCACGAATACGCTGCCAGCGTGGATGTTCGAGTGGGATGAACATCCAGGCCAAAATCACCCAGAAGCAGCCCAGCGCGGCGCTAAAGGCAGACGCACCGTGACGGCGATAATTCCGGTAACGCTCGCTTAAGCGCGTGCTAACGGGCGGGATGAGGAGCGCGTTGGACAGCCGGCTCATAGGCCTCTCCCGGCAGGCTCCGGGCGTCCGGTATAGTGCAACAGGCACCAGTTCGCCAGAGTGAGGATCTCTTCCGCCGCCAGAGAATCGCTACGGTATTCGCCGAGCGGCTGTTTGGATGCCATGCACTCGGCGATGGCTTCATCGCGATGAATGACCATCGGCAGCAGACGACGCTGGCTTTGCAGCCAGACCTGGTAGAGATCGTCCTGAATTTGGCTGTTCAGGCGTAAATCGTTGATCAGAATATGCGCTCCGTTCGGGAGCACCTGCTGATGCAGGCGAACATGGCAGTTGGCATCCGCGTTCACAATCGTCAGCGTGTGATCGCAGTGTTCGATTAACTGGCGGGTGAGCGGTGAGAAGCCGCTTGGGAGATCGAGCAAAATCCACTGGTAGTGGCTTTTTTCCTGTAACAGCTGCAATGCATCGGCAAAATAGCCCAGCGTGCCATAGCGGGTGTAAATGGACTCTTTTTCGCTCGCGGTCAACTGGCCGAACGGCAGGATATCGAGCTGCGACGTGTAACGTTGTGCGGTATCTCGCCAGTCGCGACCGTCGAGCAACGCCCGCGCCCAGCCATCAGAAGTGTCAAAGTCAACGTTAAAAGACATCCGCAGCAAATTATCGGGACAGGCATCAATAACCAGTACCGATTCGCCTAATATCTGTAATGACCATCCCAGCGCTGCTGTTATTGACGTCGTGCCAACACCGCCACGAATGCCCTGTAATCCAAGTATGGCCATCAATGGCTCCCTTATTGTTGACGGGCAAATTCAGCTAATAATGGCCAGCGTTTAATCGCCGCTGCCAGCTGTTCTCGCTGTGAAATATCGGTGTAGTCTATTTCAGGCAATGAGAAAGCCTGGCTTAACGCCAAAAAATCATTTTGGAATGTGTACCCAAGGCCAGAATCAACCGGCGTTGTTGGTTCGTTATTATGCATTTTAGTTTCATTCCTTTATTAATTCTCAACGAACAACAGAGGTAGTTGCACGGCTTCCTGCCTGCGAAAATTCATTCATATGCTAAATCTGATGGTCTTTAATTTCAATGTTAGGTTTATTTCTGAGCTTTCGCTAGTAAACTGAGATACAGGTAAATTAGTCGCGAAGAGGGACACCGTGAACCCCATATTTTCAGTTGGTATCCAGTCATTATGGGATGAATTGCGCCACATGCCAGCCGGCGGAGTCTGGTGGATCAGTACGGACCGCAATGAAGACGCTATTAGTCTTGTGAATCAAACAATTGCAGCGCAAGAGAAAAGTGCCCACGTTGCTGTGGTGACCATGGGTGAGGACCCTAAAGATATCATCAGCCTGAGTAATGAACAGGGGCCAGATAAAGTACGTCTGTTTTCCATGCCAAACCAGGAAGATGGTCTATACTTTTTGCCCCGCGACATTCAATGCAGCATCGATCCTCATCATTATTTACTGGTGCTTAAATGCGCGAACAATACCTGGCAAAATATACCCACAGAAAAATTGCGAGTCTGGCTGGAAAAAATCAATAAATGGGTGCGCGATCAAAATTGCACGCTGCTGGTGATCAGTCCTGGTAGTAATAATGATAAGCAGTTCTCATTTTTAATGAGTGAATATCGTTCCCTGTTTGGTTTGGCCAGTACGCGCCATCAGGCCGACAGCCATCTTTACGATATTGCGTTCTGGTGCAATGAAAAAGGGGTGAGCGCCCGACAACAGCTGACGCTGAAGCATATTGCTGGCGAGTGGCATGTCGCCCAGCAGGAAGAAACCGTCGTTCAGCCACGAAACGATGAAAAACGCATACTGAGCCACATCGCTGTATTAGAAGGCGCCCCTGCCCTCTCTGAATATTGGTCTTTGTTCGAAACCAACGAATCGCTGTTTAATGAAGCCCGCACCACGCAGGCCGCGACGATTGTCTTTTCACTGACACAGAATAATCAGATTGAGTCGATAGCCCGACAGATCCACACCCTGCGTCGCCAGCGCGGCAGCGCACTGAAAATCGTGGTCCGTGAGAACAATACCAGCCTGCGCGCTACCGACGAGCGCCTGCTGCTCGGCTGCGGCGCGAACATGGTGATCCCGTGGAACGCCCCGCTTTCTCGCTGCCTGACGCTCATTGAAAGCCTCCAGGGTCAGCAGTTTAATCGCCACGTCCCGGAAGAGATCTCAACGCTGCTCTCCATGACCCAGCCGATGAAGCTGCGCGGCTACCAGAAATGGGATACCTTCTGCGACGCGGTGAGCAACATGATGAGCAACACGCTGCTGCCCGCAGACGGTAAAGGGGTGATGGTCGCGCTGCGTCCGGTTCCGGGTATCCGTATTGAGCAGGCGCTGACGTTGTGCCGCCCGAACCGTACCGGGGATATCATGACCATCGGCGATAATCGCCTGGTGCTGTTTTTGTCCTTCTGTCGCATCAACGACCTGGATACTGCCCTTAACCACATTTTCCCGCTGCCAACCGGAGATATCTTCTCCAACCGCATGGTCTGGTTTGAAGACAATTTGATCAGCGCCGAAATTGTGCAGATGAAACAGCTGCAGCCGGAACAATGGGGTAAACCGCTGCTGGTCGCGAGCGACAGCAAACCGGTGCTGAACGCCACCCACGACGGACACGTTTGGCGTCGCGTCCCTGAGCCGCTGCGTTTGCTGAGTGATGCAGAGGAGAGGGCATCATCATGAACAACACTGACATTATTCAGCTCGTGATCCTGTGCGCGATCATCTTCTTCCCACTTGGCTACTATGCGCGCCATTCATTACGCCGTACCCGCGATACGGTAAGACTGCTGTTTGCAAAACCTCGCTATGTTAAACCAGCTGGAACACTGAAACGGGCTTCACACGTCAAGGCAAACCGAAAACATGACTAATTCTACCTATACTGCTTCGGCACCTTCGCCGCTTTGGCAATACTGGCGCGGCCTGTCCGGCTGGAACTTCTATTTTCTGGTGAAATTCGGCCTGCTCTGGGCGGGCTATTTGAATTTCCATCCGCTGCTTAACCTGGTGTTTATGGCATTTTTGCTGATGCCCATTCCGAACCTGAAGCTGCACCGCCTGCGCCACTGGGTAGCGATACCGATTGGCTTCGGGCTGTTCTGGCATGACACCTGGCTTCCAGGCCCGGATAGCATCATGAGTCAGGGCTCGCAGGTGGCGGGCTTTAGCAGCGATTATCTTCTCGATCTGACCGAACGCTTTATCAACTGGCAGATGATTGGCGCCATCTTCGTGATGCTGATCGCATGGCTGTTCCTCTCCCAATGGATCCGCATCACGGTGTTCGTGGTGGCGATTATGATCTGGCTGAACGTCCTGACGCTGGCAGGCCCGAGCTTCTCCCTGTGGCCAGCCGGTCAGCCGACAGAAACCGTGACCACCACGGGCGGCAGCGCCGCGCCGACAGTTGCTACCGCTGGCGATACAGCCGTGATCGGGGATATCCCGGCGCAAACTGCGCCACCTACCTCTACCAACCTGAACGCCTGGCTGTCCAGCTTCTATAACGCGGAAGCCAAGCGTCAGACGAAATTCCCGGCGTCACTGCCTGCCGACGCGCAGCCGTTTGAACTGCTGGTGATCAACATCTGTTCCCTCTCCTGGGCCGATGTGGAGGCAGCAGGTCTGTCGTCTCACCCGCTGTGGTCGCATTTCGATATCCAGTTCAAAGATTTTAACTCGGCCACCTCGTACAGCGGCCCGGCGGCGATTCGTCTGCTGCGCGCCAGCTGCGGTCAGCCGTCGCATAAAAATCTGTATCAGCCTGCGGGCAATCAGTGCTACCTGTTCGATAACCTCGAAAAACTGGGCTTTACCCAGCACCTGATGCTCGGCCATAACGGTATCTTTGGCGGCTTCCTGAAAGAAGTGCGCGAGAACGGCGGGATGCATGCGCCGCTGATGGACCAAACCGGTCTGCCGGTGCCGCTGCTGGGCTTTGACGGTTCACCGGTGTATGACGACACCGCCACGCTGCAACGCTGGCTGCAAACGGTCGGGAAAGAGGAAAACACCCGTAGTGCGACCTTCTACAACACCCTGCCTCTGCACGACGGTAACCACTATCCAGGCGTGAGCAAAACGGCGGATTACAAAGTTCGTGCGCAGAAGTTCTTCGATGAGCTGGATGCGTTCTTTACCGAACTGGAAAAATCAGGCCGTCGGGTGATGGTGGTTGTGGTGCCAGAGCACGGTGGCGCGCTGAAAGGCGACAGAATGCAGGTCTCCGGCTTGCGCGATATCCCAAGCCCGTCCATCACCAACGTGCCCGCCGGGATTAAGTTCTTCGGCATGAAAGCACCGCATCAGGGTGCGCCAATCGAAATCACCCAGCCGAGCAGCTATCTGGCAATTTCCGAGCTGGTTGCGCGTGCGGTAGACGGGAAGTTGTTTGTGGAAGACAGCGTGAACTGGAATCAGCTCACCAGCGGTCTGCCGCAGACGGCGGAAGTGTCTGAGAACGCGAATGCGGTGGTGATTCAGTACCAGAACAAGCCGTATGTACGGTTGAACGGTGGTGATTGGGTGCCATACCCGCAATAAGGTTCAGTAACTCCCCCACCCTGACGACTCTCCGCACAGGAGAGCCGCCGGGGTGGGGAGATCCGTTCTACTGTCCCGCCACCCACACCAGCATCTTGAGGCTCGCCGAATAATAGTCATCCTTCGCCGTAATCTCCGGCTCACTCATCGCCTGCCCCATCGTTAAATCCCTTACCGCCAGCAGGCCACCTTCCATCATGTACGGCGCATAGTCGTTGGTCGTGACATTGACCCAGGCCGGGGTTTGCTCCCGACTGAACTGACCGAACCAGCTGCGCCACGGCGTGAGCTGCGGGCTTTGTGGATTAAACCAGTGCACATACAGCGGAATACGGATCGCATCGTAGCTCATGCGCGGTGGCCACGCTTTCGCGGGCGTCAGCGTGCCGTCTGCGGCCAGAGAAACCCAGTCGGTCGGCAGATTGGCCTTACCGCTTCCCATTTTTCCGAGCAGCGTTTGCCCGTCTTTGATCAGCTCGCGCCACACCTGCAAATGGCTGCGGTCAGCGAACGCCTGCCAGGCGGGGAAGATAAAATACGACGGATTGAGGACCACTTCGCTGTTGAGGTTAAACCCCTGCGCGCCCGGCAACATCACGCGCTGGCCCGCGTAGCGAATCACCGTGTGGGCCACCAGCGCTTTGGTAATGGCATCCGAGGCGGTGCTGTAGCCTTTGTCATGCCAGCGGGCGTCGGCTTTTAACAACGCCCAGGCGATCATCGTATCGCCATCGGTGGCGTCGTTTTTGTCGGTGATCGGGTCCGGCTCGACGGGGTTGTAGCGCCAGTAAAACAGGCCGTTCTCTTTATTTTTTAGAGTCCTGTCGGTCCACTGCCAAAGCTTATCAAACGCCGCTTTGTCGTCGCTCGCCACCGCCATCAGCATGGCGAAACCTTGCCCTTCCGTATGGGAAACGTTGCCGTTTCCGGTATCGACAATGCGACCATCCGGCATTAAAAAGCGCGCCTTATAGCTCTCCCAGGCCTGACCGGCCTGAGAAAACGGCGAAAAACAGAGACTCATCATGGTCGCCAGTGCGGCGCATGCAGGCTTTCTCATCATTTACTCACTGTGGGTTGTGATAACGGAACTGCACGTCCGAAAGGGAATTAAGACGCTCGCGACTCACCGTCACATGCGCTTTCCCGCTCTGGTCCTGCATCCAGCGGACATACAGCCCTTCCAGTATTGCACAGAAGGCGTGACACCAGCGGCTTTGCTGGTCCTCACGACGGCTTACGGGCAGCGCCAGATGGCGCAGGGTGAGGTCGATGTCGGTGGTGTTGATCTCCACGCAGCCCCAGCCAAAACGCGCCAGTTGGGCGTTGATGTTGGCTTCCAGTTCGCCCACCGTTTCTGACGGCGGCAACGGAAACTGTTCGGCCAGCGCCACGCCCATCTGATGCAGGAACGGCTGGCTCTCCAGCTCACCGACGTTACGCACCATGCCGTCAACGATCAGAGCCAGTAGGTCAAACCAGCCTTCCGGCGTTTGCTGCGCGCGAAACCAGCTCAGGATCGCAGGGTTTTCCAGCGTCGTTGTCATTATTTATCTCCCAGCATGTAGCGGAAATAGAGTCCCGCCGTACTTTCGTTATAGCTGCCAAAGGTGTCATACCCGACCTTGCCGCCGATGGTCATGTCTTTGTTGACGTTGTAATCGACCCCGGCGCGGACGGTGTAGCCAATGCCGTTTTCAGAGGTGCCTTTGTAGGTCGCTTCTTTCGCAAAGCCGCTCTCGACGGCCCCTTCCAGCAGTTGCTGCCAGCTGTCGTTAGTCGGGAAGTAGTCGCTGCTGTCCTGGCTGTAAGACTGGTAGCCCACCGAGCCGCCCAGTTTCAGCTTCCAGTTATCGATTTTTTGCGCGTAGTCGATCGGCAGCGAGACGCTGACATAGTTCTGTGGGCTGAAGTATCCGCCCTGGCCGAAGGTAAACTGGCTGAGATTTTTTGAGAAATCCATCCAGCTCATGCTTAGCCCGGTTTTCACTTCGCGGAAGTCGTCGTGGTAAGGACGCAGATAGACCCCGGCGTTCGCATTGATGCTGGTGTTGCTCGCCACGTTTTCACCGAGATAGCTGTAACCACCGCCGCCCGCGTAGAAACCGGCATCGCCGTCGTCATAACTCAGCTGCAGGCTGCCGCCGTTTTTAGTGACGCGCCCCCAGCGTTTGCCGGAATATTTGTCTTCCAGCCCCACGTAAGATAACAGGCTGTCTGTTACCGCGCGGCGCTCTCCGGTCATGATCAGCGACAGGTAATTGGTCAGTTTTGGCGACCATTTCACGCCGCCCACCAGCGTGCTCAGATCCTGTCCCAGCGGCGTGCTGCCGACATCAAGACGATAATCCTTCCCGCTCAGCGCCATGTTCAGCTCCACGCCATTCGCTTTTTGCGCATCCGTAGAGACATCCCCTGGCTGATTGACGTTGGCCTTCAGGTTCGAGGCTTCAAGGTATTCCCCGACTTTACCGCCGTCGTAGGCTCCAAGTTTCGCCAGATTCAGCTGGCCCTCGGAACTCGTCAGGTTAAAGTCGTTGCTGTCCAGATCGCCTAAGCCCACCAGCGATGCAGCACCCGGGTGCGCGGCAAGATAGGTTGCGCGCTCCGTGGCGTTCATCGCTGCAATGGCTTTCTGCTCGTTGGTCGCCGTTGCCACCATGTTCGACGCGGCGTTGGCCAGCGGATTAGAGCCTAAGCGGCGCCACGCGTCACCGCTGGCACTGCCCGCGCTGAGCGTAATGGGCGTCGCGGTGAATTCGAAGCGAGACTCACCAAACGGCGAGCTGGACCAGGTGAGCGGTGCTTTGGCTTCCGTCAGCTTGCTGGTGCCTGATTCGCCATCGCGCCCGCGTACGTCCACCCCGCCCTGCAGCCACATACCGGTCTGCTCGTTCATCTGCTGCATCATCTCATCGACCTGACGCAAGGTGCGGCTCTGGGCCGTCTCCTGCGGCAGATCGGGACGCGTGGTGCCCGGCAGCGTCGAGCCTGGCTCGCGTGCCGTTTGCGCCAGTTGCCACGGCAGCCCGTTATCACTGGAGGCCGTGGCGCCGACCGCCTGAGCAGTGCGGCTGGTACTTACGAACGGGTTATCCGCCAGCAGCAAACCGCCCATCGTCGGCGTCGCCGCGCTGTTGGTGGATTGCAGACCCAGCAGTTTGCCGCGCGCGCTGCGCAGATAAGTCATCGCCTGCTGATGGTTGCCCTGAGCTTCTTCCAGACGCGCCAGTAACACCAGGCGCTCCGGCGAGCTGTTATTTTGCAGCCCGTTGGCAAGTTGCTTCGCTTTCACCACGTTGTCTTCAGCCAGCGCCACGTCGATGGCGCCCGCGCGGGCATCCTGATCCGGCGTATCCCGCGTCATCAGGTAGTCGTAGACCACACCCGCCTCTTTGTTCATTTTGCCGGTCTGATACAGACGCGCCATCGCAAACATCAGGTCGGTATTTTGCGGATCGCTTTGCAGGGCGCGGATCAGTTTGTCATACGCTGCCGCATAGTTGCCCTGCTCGCGCAGCTGGTCGGCTTCGTTGATCACATACCCGTTTCGCACGCCCGCCAGCTGAGTCGGCGTGCTGCGCGCCAGCAGTTCAGGATTCGCGAGGAAGCTCTGGGCTTCGCCGCTCAGCCCGGCCTGATTCAGCACTGACACCTGATCGGCGTAATCGCCCGCGTTACCCTGCACACCCTCACGCATATTGCTGCGCACCACCGCCACCGCGCCCGTCAGATCGCCACTTTGCGCCAGCATTCGCGCCAGTTTCCCCGCATCGGCCGGGTTTTCCGGTGGGCGCGTTGAGAGGGTTTTCAGGGTATTGGCCGCCGCAACGGAATTGCCCTGCGCCAGGTAACGCTCTGCCGTCGCCATTTGCAGGTTGTAGTTCACGCGCTGAGCCAGCTCGCGCATTTGCGGCGTCTGGCTGGCAGGTGAGATGCGCGACAGAATGGTTTGCGACTGCTGCCACGCTCCGTTTTCGCTGGCGAACAGCGCCGCCGCATACAGCGAACTGGCCCCCGCTCCCTGACGAAATGCGGGCTGCATCACCGAAGCGGCTTCGCCGTCGGCACCGGATTTTTGCAGCAAACGTGCCAGATCGAGGCGGAGCCACGGATCGTCCGGCAGACGGGCAATCCCCTCGCGCAGAACCGCGATCGCCTGCTGAGTGTTGCCGCTTGCCGCCGCCTGCTGCGCCTGACGACGAATCGGATCGCCCGGTAAACCGGTTACCACGCGCGGCTGAAGTTTCGCCTGCAAACTGGCGGGCAGCGTGCGCAGCATCGCCTGGGCTTCTGCGGTTTTGTTCTGCTCTTTCAGGACGTAATAGAGATTTTCCCGCGCGGCGCCGTTGTTTGGCTGCTGGTTCAACAGCTCGCGCAGGGTCTGTTCGGCCTGCGGATAATCTTTGTTGTGACGCAACACATCGGCGCGGAACAGGCGAGCCGCCGTGCCGCGCTCACCGCTCTGCTGTACCAGCGGAGCCGAAAGCGCCAGCGCCTGGCTGACATTGCCCTCTTTTAGCGCCTGCTGCGCCTGAGCGAGCTGACCGTAAAAGGCGGCGTCGTCGGCCTGCTGCTGGCGTTCAGTGGAGGCGTCGCCGCCCTGGCTGGCTGCGCGTCCGAGATACTGTGCGGCAGCCTGATAGTCGCCGCTGCGCTGCGCGATGTAGCCCATCCCGGCGAGCGCGTCGGCGTCCTGCGGGTTGGTTTGCAGCACCTGCTCAAACTGACGTCTGGCGGCATCGGTGTTGCCGCTGTTGAGCGCGGTGAAGCCTTCGCCTTTCGCCGCGCCGCCCACGTTTTTGCGGTAGTACGCCTGCACTTCGCTGTCCTGCGGATGGCGTTGCAGCCAGGTGTCGTAGAACTGCTCGTCACCTGCTTTTGGCCCTAACCACAGCAGGGCCTGGCGCAGGCCTGCATCCGCGTCTTTGCTGCCGCTCGCCATCTGCTGCAGTTGAATGATCCCGTCGCGGCGCGTGCTCTCCTGCCAGGTGAGCATTTTGCCCAGCGCCACGCGTGCGGCGTTGTCCTGCGGATTTTGTGCCGCAAAACGCTGCAGCTCGGCCAGCGCCTCTGGATAGAGGGTTTTGTCGCTGCCCATCGTCTGGTAATACTCTGGCGCGAGGCTCGCGGGCGGTGTGTCGCCGTTGAACAGCGTTTTCCAGGTCGCCAGCGCCGCCGGAATGTTTCCGCTGCGCGCCTGCTGGCGAGCCAGCGTCAGCGTGCCCTGCGGAACCTGGGTCATCTGTTTGGCATTATCCAGCGCCTGCAGGCCGCCATCATTTGGCGAGACGTTTGCCAGCCGCGCGCGCCACTGCGCCGCCGCCTGCAAATCGCCGTTTTGCTGCGCCCACAGGGCCATCAGGTAGAGCGCCTGGGTGTTATTGGCATCGACCATCAACACCTTTTTCAGCGACTCGCTCGCCAGATCGTCGTGGGATTTTTCGTGCCAGTAGTTGGCCTGGTCAAACAGCGCCTTCAGCGCCGCCTCGTTTTGCGCCGCCTGCGCGGTGCCGCCAAAGGCCAGCACACCGGAAAGACAGAGGACCGATTGTAAGCTGTTTTTTTTCACTTTCCGCTCTCCGGATTCAGGCGCTTACGCGCACGCTTTTTCAGCCAGGCGTACAAGCCCAGACCGGTCAGCGAACTCATGATCAGACCCAGGATCGCCAGCAGCGCCGAGTGCTGGTTGGCATACCAGACAATCATCATGTGGGCAGGCATTTCACCGCTCGGGAACTGCGAGCCGACGCGGAAACTGCGCACACCGTTTTCGTTGGTAATGATTGCCGCGTCGCCACGAATTCCGGCGTTAATGCGCGCGGAGGTTAAGTCGTCATGCAGGCGCGAGAGCTGGTCGTCGGTGCTGCCCAGCGCCATCACCACCAGGCGGTCGCTGCTCCACGGCGAGCGGAAGCTGACAAACCCGCGCCACGCTTCGTTGGAGGAGAAATAGCGGTCTGCTTCGACGCCGTCGGAGGTCCAGTCGCCCGCCAGCCAGCGCTGCAGTTTTTGCCAGGTCGACGGCGTACGCACGCCCAGCGTGTTGTCGTGAGAGGTAAACGGCGATGCGTTCAGCAGGGCCTGGTTAAAGTCGTGCTGCGCCATACCGCTGACCGCCAGCACATCCCGCGTGCGCAGAAGCTCAAGATTGCCGCCTGCCGTGGGCACGCCGAGCACCACGCGGTTGTTGTACAGCGCGGTGCCGGTGGCGTTACCGGAACGCGCCGCCATATCCAGCAGCGTGGCGATTTGCGTCTCCGTTGGCTGTTCAGGCAGCAGCAGCACCGTCTGGGAGTAGTCCGCCAGACGCGTGAAGGGGAACGACGCGCCGACAAAGTAAGAGAGATTCGGCAGGAGCGAGAAGTGACGCGTGTGGCTGAGATCGATCCACGAGTCTTCATCGATGCGACTCTTGATGTTGTTGTTCAGCAGCACGCTGCACGGCGCGTTCTCTTTCGCCGTGATGTTGAAATAGAGCGAGAGCTGGTTGTCGCCGTAAATCATGTACGGCTCAAGCGGCATATCAAACTTCTCCTGCCGCGCGTCGCCGCCCACTTTGTGCCATAAGGTTTCCAGCGCGCCCTGTTTGTTCACCGGCAGATTGTGCAGGAAGGTGTCGTTAAGAGTCATGCTGAGCCAGGACCGGTTTTCGTCAATCCAGCTCTCCGTCGGGAAACGGTAGCCGATGTGCAGCGGAATGGTTTCCCCGTCCCAGAGGAACAGGTCCGGCGCGGCGCGGAAGGCCACCCGCAGCGGCGCATGCCAGATCCCGGTGACGGTCAGGCTTTGATCCTTGCGGATCAGCTCCGAGAGCTTCACCGGACGATCCGTTGGGATCCAGCGCGGCGCATCGTAAGGCTTGCTCGTCGGGATCGTCTGCGCGGGGATCGAAATGCTGGCGGTTTGCAGGGCAAAGTTGCCGCGCGTCAGTCGCCATGCCGCCGTGCGCAGCGCCGCGTCGTCGTTCCCGACGACCAGCAGCAGTTTGTACACCGGGTTCGCCGGGTTATCGATCACCTGCAGCATCGGCTCGGTGGATTGCGGCAGCGTCAGGCCGCCGATTTTGTCACCCGGATGGCCAATCAGAATGCCGTTTTTCTCCGGCAGGGTGTCGTGCAACGCCGCGAAAGAGACGCCGCGATAATCAGCCTGAATCCCCAGCCAGGAGGAGATAAGCGCCGCTGCGCTGAGTGCGTCGCTGCTGAGCGTGGGAGCGAAGGCAAAAGCGATGGCCGCAGGCGTCATCTGCATACTGTCGAAGAACGGGCGCGGGAAATGGCTCAGGTCCGAACCGATATCCAGCTGCTGCCCTTCCAGCTCGAAGCGGGAATCCGGCAGGATGGTGACGCGATATTTATCCGACAGATCGCGCTGGCACTGCATCGCGTCGCCGTCATTGATCTGCAGGCTCAGGTTATTGCTGGAGACCAGCAGCGCCGCCGGAATATCCAGCTGGAAGCGTGAGATATCACTGTCCGCCGCGCCCAGAGGTACGGTACCCAGCGGCTGTCCGTTGAGCATCAGCTGCAGGGTGGCGTTACGTGTCGCCATCGCTGGCGAGACTTTCAGGTTCAGTGAGAGCTGGGCGTTGGTGATCACCTGATCGACCGGCAGGGTGAAGTTCATTCCCCCCTGAAGCTGGCCGCCGCTCAAGACCAGCCCCTGCGGCTGGCCCATCTGCGCCACAGTGATGCTGTTCACCGTCGAAGGGACAAAAGTCGGCAGCGCAGCCGCCGTTGGCGCAGGCATCTCGACCGGTAGCAGCGAGGCGACGGTGGTCTCTTCACTGTGGAGCGGCAACGCAAACAGGGATGCCGCAAGCAAGGTGAGTTTTGTCAGCTGTTTCATGCGTTGCCGTCCTCCTGCACCTGCGCTTGCGCACGTCGGTTTTCCCGACGCGTTTTCCACGTCAGCCAGAAGAGATCAAACACGCAGCGCACAATGGTGAACAGCGAACGGAATGGGTTGTCCTGCGGTTTCGGTGGCTGGATCCACGCATCTGCACGCGCGAGCACCACGCGCACCAGCTCACGGCGGCGCGCCAGAGGAATATCTTCGAACATCAGGCGGATAAAGTGTTCGTCCGTCGCGACAACGTTGACCGGAATGCTGATTGCGCCTGATTGCAGCAGCAGCTCGACCTCTTCGATGTCATCTGTCAGATGGCGATCGTCCGGCAGCTCTACGCGACAGCCGCCCATCGACAGGTCGGCGGTCTGGCTACGGGAGGAAATCCCGCTGGCATAGTGGATCAGCACCGGAATTTTGACCTCGATGCGGATGGTTTTGCGCGTCTGGCGCGTTTCCCGGGCGACGGCAATCGCCGCCAGCAGGAAGATCAGGCTGTAGAGTCCCCAACCGACGTTCAGGGCGATCACGCTCGGATCAACGCCGTAGTAGTCGTGAGCGCAGGCGCGGACGATACCGGCGATGACGCCAATGCCCAGCAGGATCGCAATCACCAGGTGCGGGCGCACGACGCGGAAATCGAAATAACCGACGTTAAGCAGCGCCCCTTTGTCCGTTACGTTGAACTTGCCGCGCTTCGGGAAAACCATGGTGACCACGGTGGGCAGTACCAGATGGAACGCCAGCACCAGGTCATAGATTTCGCCCCAGAAGCTGTAGCGATAGCGGCCGTTCATGCGCGAGTTCAGGTAAATCGCCAGGAACAGATGCGGCAGCGCGTAGGCAAAGACCAGCCCCGCCGAGGAGTGGATGATGTTGAGGTTAAACAGCAGATAGGCCAGCGGCGCGGTCAGGAAGGCGATGCGCGGCAGGGCAAACTGGTAGTAAAGCATGGCGCTGAGGTAGCACAGACGCTGCTGGATGGTCAGCCCGCGGCCAAAGAGCGGGTTGTCCAGACGGAAAATCTGCGTCATCCCGCGCGCCCAGCGCGTACGCTGAATGACGTGCAGCACCAGACGTTCGGTTGCCAGGCCTGCTGCCAGTGGAATATCGAGAAACGCGGATTTCCAGCCGAGACGCTGCATTTTCAGCGCGGTGTGGGCATCTTCCGTGACCGTTTCTACCGCGAAGCCGCCGATCTCCTCCAGCGCGCTGCGACGAATCACGGCACACGAACCGCAGAAGAAAGTAGCGTTCCAGTTGTCGTTGCCCTGCTGAATCGGGCCGTAGAACAGCGTCCCTTCGTTCGGGATATTGCGCCCGACGGAGAGGTTACGCTCGAACGGATCGGGTGAGTAGAAGTAGTGCGGCGTCTGCACCAGCGCCAGCTTCGGATCTTTCAGGAACCCGCCCACGGTGGCCTGCAGGAAAATGCGCGTGGCGACGTGGTCGCAGTCAAAAACGGTGATCAGCTCGCCCTGGGTGAGTTTCATCGCGTGGTTGAGGTTGCCCGCTTTCGCATGGGAATTGTCATTGCGCGTGATGTATCCCACGCCGACATCTGCCGCAAAGACGGCAAACTCGCGACGCTTGCCGTCATCGAGCAGGTAGATCTTCATTTTGTCGCGCGGGTAGTCGATACATTGCGCGGCAAGGACCGTATCGCGCACCACGTCCAGCGATTCGTTATAGGTGGGGATGTAGACGTCGACCGTCGGCCAGAGCGACATGTCATCCGGCAGCGGCACGATCTCGCGCTTGAGCGGCCAGATGGTTTGCAGATAATTCAGCAAGAGCAGGACCCAGACGTAGACCTCTGCCAGAAAAAGACCCATCCCGAGAATGGTCTCAATCTCAGAATTAAAATGCAGGGTTTGCGTCAGGCGGAAATACATATAGCGGGTCGACATCAATAATGACATCACCACCATAATCACGGAAATACTGCGTCTTTTGCTGAAGCCCATTAAAAACAGCAGGCCAATGCTAATAAAGCCAAAGATATATTGTTTCTGGCTGTCCATTGGCGTGATGACGATCAGCAGCGCGACGGGAAGCATTGCCAACGTCAGCAAAATATAAAGAAACTTTTTCATAGGTCGTCCTGGGTGGATTTAAAACCCTGACTTACGCGGAAGGGTATGGACAGTGCCGTCGCCCACTTTTACGCCAAGAATACCTGCGACTTTTTTGGCAATAAGCTCAATGTCGAAGGCGGCGGCTGACGCCGGGCTAAAGTCGAATATGGACTGTTGAGAGGCGTTGGCTTCTCCGACGCTTTCATCGCGGTGAACCACACCCAGCAGCTTGTCGTCGAGTTTATTCTCCACAAAGGTGGTGACATCGCGGCTGATCTGACGGCGGTTGTCACTTTGGTTGAGGACGAAATAGTGTCCGGCTTTGTGGTTGAGCACCCCGCCCGTCAGGCGCTGATTATCAATTTGCGGCAGCAGTGAGAGTGAAGCGGTGTCTGCCAGCAGCGTGATCAGATGCAGATCGGCCAGGCGCGACATCGCTTTTAGCGCCGGTGACGGGCCAGGAGGAAAGTCAGCAACAATAATCAGGCCCGGATAGTTGAGCAGCGTACTCAGTCCGCGCGTGAGGAAGTGCTCATCGTTCTTAAGTCGCTCTTCAAACGCCATGCGCTGATCTTCGCTGGCATCGCCGTACGGCAGCACGAACAGGTTTCCGCCCGCCGTGAGGACAAACTGGCTCCAGTCGGAGGATTCCGCGGCTTTGGCAACGTAACCCCGGCTGTCGGCAAGCGGCACGCCGAAGTGCAGACGCAGCGCGTTTTGCACATCAAAATCCAGCGCTAAGACTTTGCTGCCCGAGCGCGCCAGCGCATAAGCCAGGTTTGCGGTCATGGTCGTTTTCCCCACGCCTCCCTTCGGCGAGCAAACGCAAACTAACGGCATGTGGCGATCCTTTCCAGCAGGGAATTGAGTGGCTGATTCTTTTCAGCCGCGGGTTTTGGCGCACTTGCGGCAGGCGCAAACAGACGTGAAAAATTCACCTCTGTCGGGGCATGGACGGGTGTCGCGACGCGAACCGGCGCAGGTGTGGGCATCGGGAGGCTTTCTGCTTGAGTAGCAAGTTGCTCAGCAACGCCCTGAAAAATCGACGAGGCATTGGATGGAATGATATCGACAGCAGTAACATCGGGTAATGGCGTTGCCTCAGCCTGGGTGAAGGTCTCTGCACTGACAGGCTGCGGCGCGGCTAGAGAAACATGCCCCCCGTGCGCGAAAGTATCGTTTTCAGCCTGTGGCTGAAGCTGGTTGAGAATGGCCCAACTCCCTTGATCGCTCACCTGGTTTTGTCCTGAAAAGTCTTTGAAATCGAGCGCTTGATTGCGCGTTTTATCCTTAAATCGCTGCAAATCATCATAATGATTCATAGTTATACTCATGATTTACAAATAAATAATGTACACACCACGTTTGACTTCAGTGGCCATTCACGATCAACAGACGTGTTTTATTCAGGCGCAGGCGTACATTCACGTTTCGGTTTAAACCGAACGCTTATTTTTGGCATGTTTAAATTATGGGTTTATTACCGATTTGCTTATTTACGGCATAAGCTTAAACATCGACTCGACACATGCTAACTGTTTTTAACACATAAAAATATCGAAGTGTTTTTGGTTTAAACTAACCAAAACTGTGGCGATTTAAGAGGGATAATAACAATAAATGCAGCGTGATAAATTGCTAACTTGAAAATACTAAGAATTAAAAACCAACCAGGATGAATCTCATTTTAATAAAAAGTTACTCTGTGAAATATTTAGAAATACTTTTATGTCGTTATTATTTTGAGAAAATCAGTAACCCCTTCTTCTCATTACTGATCTTTGAAACCTACCCGTTTAGGTAGGGCGCGTTAAATGGAGATTAAAAAAGGGAGCCAGTGGCTCCCTTTGATTATTCCGCGCTTCTGAGGGAGATTTCCCCCCCCACCCACGGCTTCAGAATGCCATCCTGCTCCAGCATGAGTGCGCCCTGGGCGTTAATACCGCGTGAAATCCCGAAGATTTCTTTGTCGCCAATGATCAGTTTTACCGGACGATGAATAAAGTTATCCAGTTTCTCCCAGCGGGAGAGGAAAGGTGCAAGCCCATCCTGCTCAAAGAGCGTCAACGCCTCACGCAGCTCTTTAATCAGACGAACGGCGAGCGTGTTGCGGTCCATCGTGATGCCCGCTTCCTGCAGCGTTATCCAGCCCTGGTTAACGATATCTGCCTGAACTTGTCGCATGACCATATTGAGACCTGCACCGATAACGATTTGCGCGGCATCGCCGGTTTTGCCTGTCAGTTCCACTAATATGCCTGCAAGTTTACGATCGTTCAGATAGAGATCGTTCGGCCATTTTACACGGACTTTATCAGCGCCGAGGTCATGTAACACTTCGGCCATCACAATGCCGATCACCAGACTTAAGCCAATTGCCGCCGCCGGGCCTTGCTCAAGGCGCCAGAACATCGACAGGTAAAGGTTGGCACCAAAGGGTGAGAACCATTTGCGGCCACGACGACCACGACCGGCTTGCTGGTATTCCGCGACGCAGCAGTCACCGGAGTTGAGGGTGCTGATACGGTCGAGCAGATACTGATTGGTGGAATCGATAACCGGCAAGACCGTCACTTTACCCTGATCAAGCTGGCGGCAAATCACTGATTCATCCAGTAACTGGATAGGTTCGGGCAGGCTGTACCCTTTTCCCGGAACAGTGAAAACGTCCACACCCCAGTCGCGAAGGGTCTGAATATGTTTGTTAATGGCAGCACGACTCATCCCGAGATGTTCACCCAGCTGTTCACCAGAGTGAAATTCCCCATCAGACAGGATGCTAATCAGCGTTAAGGGTACGGTGTTATCTTTCACGCAATTGTCTCCACGGCGTTCACCTCACCTGTACGACCGATAAAACGAACTTCCGGCTCAAGCCAGACGTTGAATTTATCGCCTACGCACTGGCGAACGTGGTGCGCCAGACGCACAACATCTTCACTGGTCGCATTATTTTCATTGATTAACACCAGGGCTTGCTGGCGATGCACCGCTGCCCCCCCTTCAACCGCACCTTTTAACTGACATTGATCGATAAGCCAGCCTGCAGCCAGTTTTACACTGCCATCAGCCTGCGGATAATGTGGCGCGTTTGGCCATTGGGCGAGCAGCGTTTGCGCTGTTTCGCTGCTGATCACCGGGTTTTTGAAGAAGCTGCCGGCGTTTCCATTCACTTTTGGATCGGGCAGTTTTGTCATGCGCATGTGGCAGACGGCGTCGAACACTTCGCGAGGCGTTACGGTCCGCGGATCAAGGCGCGTCAAATCACCGTACGTTAATACTGGCTGCCACTGTTTTGCCAGGCGTAGCCCTACAGAAACAATGACATAACGATCCTGATACTCATGCTTGAAGATGCTGTCGCGGTAGCCAAAACGGCACTGTTCAGCGGTCAACCGGATGGCTTTGCCCGTCGCCAGCTCAATGCAATCGACATACTCACAAACGTGTTTTAACTCGATGCCGTAGGCACCGATATTTTGAATGGGAGATGATCCTGCACAGCCGGGAATAAGCGCCAGATTTTCCAGGCCAGCCATTCCGTGTTCCAGGGTGAATTGCACCAGATTGTGCCAGTTTTCACCTGCCCCGACGTGCAAATGCCAGCTGTCGTCTGTCTCGGTGACATCGATGCCTGAAATGCGGTTAACAATAACCGTACCGGTAAAATCATCAAGAAAGAGAACGTTACTTCCCTCACCAAGAATCAGGACAGGTTGGTGATTTTCAGTGGCGGTTTTCCACGCATCGAGCAGTTGCTGAGCGTTCTCTGCACGCACGATATTGTTAGCATTACGTTGAATGCCAAAGGTATTCCAGGGCTTAAGGGAGTGGTTCATAGATGCTATCCTGATGCAAAATCAGGGATAGTTTACCGTATATGTGGGGGGATGGGTGATTAGTTTGACGCGTAGTAAAGGGGATCTGATGTACGACAAAAACGCAAAAAGGCCATCCTTGCGGATGGCCTTTTCACTTGTTTGATGCCTGGCAGTTCCCTACTCTCACATGGGGAGACCCCACACTACCATCGGCGCTACGGCGTTTCACTTCTGAGTTCGGCATGGGATCAGGTGGGACCACCGCGCTAAAGCCGCCAGGCAAAT